>Ga0209380_10000466_pt1 | contig 28502 bp, 22 predicted proteins | sample HubBroMetageWFT6_FD_188347 | JGI IMG/M metagenome (GOLD analysis project Ga0209380, IMG submission 188347) | Warmed and freeze-thawed soil microbial communities from the Hubbard Brook experimental Forest, New Hampshire - Hubbard Brook CCASE Soil... | ecosystem: Environmental > Terrestrial >... | reverse complement strand
CGCGTCGTTTTTCAGGCGCGTCAACTCCGATTCGGGGAAGCGAGGATGCTCCACGACGTCCGCGAGAATTTTCACCGCATCTGGTGCGGATTCCTGGAGGACATCGAGTTCAAACTTGGTTTGATCCTCCCCAACCGGAACCGCCAGTGCGCTGCCCATTTGCGCGGTAGCCTCAGCTAACTGCTGAGAGGTGAGCGTGGTCGTACCTTCTCGGAAGAGGTCACCTGTGAGACTGGCCACGCCAGCGTGCGACTTGCCTTCGTTCAAGCTGCCGGCGTCGACCGCCAGACTAACCGCCGCCTTCGGAATAATGCCGTAAGGCACGAGCGTGACGCTCAATCCGCTTGGCAAAACATAGGTGTCGCTGGCAGGCACCGTAAAGCTCTTCGGAGCGCTACCTTCAGGCGGCGTCTGTTTTTGCCCAAACGCCGGCGCAATCGCTGCCAGCGATGCCGCAAGAACCAGCAGAATCTTTTTCACAATGATCTCTTTCATCTGTGTTCTCCCCCTTACCGGTTTTTCGCCGGCGCTGCTGCGGCATCCTTTGGTGCGGGTTCGACCAGGACAACCGTGCGATTTCCGGGCCGCAAGTATTCTTGCGCCGTCTTTTGTACCAGCTCTGGCGTCACTTTACGGAACTCGGCGTCCAGGGAATTCACGCGGCTCGGGTCGTCGTCAAAAAGTGCAAAGCTGGCGAGCAAGTCCACGAGTCCAAAGCCGCCAAATTGCCCCATCGTGTCGTAGAGACTGGAGCGAAGTTTTACCAGCGAGCGGTGCAGCGTTTTCTGATCTAGCGGCCTGCTGCGCACTGGTTCGACCGCCGTATCGATGGCCTCCATCACGGTTTCGGGCTTCGTGGAGGCGTCAAACGTGAGATCGGCGGACAGAGTCATCGGCCCGTTGTAGTCGAACATGTTTCCCAGCAAATTGATGCCGCCCTCTACGCTGTCGGTCAAGCCACGCTTCTGCACAAGCTCCTGGCGCAGCAGGCTGTCGTCACCTTCAATCAGCATCTGCTCGATCAGGCCCATGGCGTAATACTCCGGCGTGTTGCGGTCGGGCATGTGGTAACCAACGGCAATCGCGGGCTTCGGGGCGAGAGGATCTTTTTTGGTGACGTGCTTTTCTTTGTCCTGGCGAGGTTCCGTCAGATCTGGTTGTGGTGGAACCTTCGCGGATTTGATCGAGCCGAAATATTTGTCAACGAGTTTTTTCGCCTCGGCAGGGTCGAAGTCACCAACGATCGCCAACACGGCATTGTTCGGCGCGTAGTAGGTATCAAAGAATTTCTTCACCTCATCGAGCTTGGCGGCCTCGATGTCATGTAGATCGCCGTAAAAATTGTGCGCGTTATACCAGTTGGAATTCGCGGCCATAGGCATGTCGATCCAGGGGAACCCGCCGTAGGGCGCATTCAGCACATTTACTTTCACTTCGTTGCCTACCACACCCTGCTGGTTCTTAAGGTTTTCGTCCGTTACCGCGAGACCACTCATGCGATCGGCTTCGGCCCACAGCACCGTCTCCAATTTGTTCGAGGGCATGACCTCAAAATAATTCGTAAAGTCGAACCGTGTGGATCCGTTCAGCACTCCGCCGTTCTGCTGCACCAGTTTGATGAACTCCATCTTGCCGAGGTTCTTGGAGCCCTGAAACATCATGTGTTCGAACAGATGAGCGAAGCCCGTGCGATCCCTGGGCTCAATCCGAAAGCCGATGCGGTAATAGACGCCCACACAGACCGTGGGCGCCGTGCGATCCCGCGAAAGCACGACGCGCAGGCCGTTCGGCAGCTTGTAATACTCCACCGGAACGTGAAACTCCTCGGGAGAGCACAGAGCAACGCCCGGCCATACCAATGTCATTGCCAGAAAAAGCAGCGCCGTCAGTCCATGCGCTGCCTGCCTTCGACTTTCGAACATAGCTCCTCCTCACATCCGACAAAGCGAATAATCGAGATCTGCTACCGGTGCTGAATATCGGAGTCAACTGCCCCAACAAGCTTTGCGCCGGCAAGAGGGCGCCGATTGCTTCCTGTGAGTGCGATGCGCTTTTTCATGATGAATCACCCCAGTGGAGGAGGATGCTCGTATGACCCGCCTGGCTGGCAAGTTCGGCTCGCGTCAGATACTTGCAATCCGCCAGCCTCTGTGAGGCGATATTGTTGACCGTGGCCTCGAGATCGCACCCGGCTCGTCGCCCTATTTGAATAGTGATTTCGATACGCTGATCGGAGTCGACTGCCCCGACAACCTTTGCGCCGGCAAGAGGGCGCCGACTACCTCCCGGGAGTGCAATGCGCTTTTTCATGATGAATCACCTCAGTGGAGGACGATGCTCGTATGAACCCTTACCATAGGCGCAGGCCATAGATCCGTCAAGTGAGCTAGTTTGATGAGGGGCGCGCGACTTTAAAGGGAGAAGGGGCTAATATCCTTTTCGGGTGAGAAGGCAGAAACGGAACTGGAAGAAAACGGTCGAAGCGGTTCGGCAAGAGATCACGCGAGAAGTAGAACAGTTCTTGCGGGTGATGTTGCCGGCTCCGCGCCACACGGGCGCATCGATCTGGAAGCGACCGAGATGGCCATGCGCGCGGCTCTCCAACGCGCGGGTCCCGCCGCGTTGAGCCAATTTGCTGCAATTCCCAGCCCCCAGGCGGGGCAGCGCGCACGCTGCGGCTACTTGGCACACTCTGACTCCTCGGCCAGTTCGGCAATAGAAATCTTCCATTGCTGAAGAGCGCGAGCCAACTGTTCGGAAGTCTCTTTCCACGTTTTCCTGAGTCCGCCCTGAGAAGCTTCGCTGCCAAGATAAAGAACTTTTGCTCCATCTTTCTTGCATATACTTACCGGCTCTAGGACAGCTTGGGGGAGAAGTTTTTCCATCAGATCCCTGTCGCCATAGATGGGCTTGCCATCCACGACAACGAGCCGGACATCCAAGGGATTGGCGTGCAAAAGGGCTGCATAGGGGTCGGTTCTGCTCCGCTTGAGCAGAAGCAGGTCCGCAAGATAACCACGAGAGAGTGTGCCAATCTTATCGCTTAAGCCGGCGAGTCGGGCTGGATAGATAGTTGCCATCTTGACGAGCTCTGCGTCTTCGAACACCTTTGGATGCTGACGGGCGCTCCAGGCTTCAGCGTACTTCAATTCTTCGAGCATTCCGCTGCTACCGGATGGGCTCCAATCCGGGGCAATCGCAATCACCACACCGGAACTCTTTGCGCCTGCGACATCCGTGGTTGCTCCATAGAGCTCAAAGTTGCTTCTGGGGGACCATATCAAGCCGACGCCGTGGGCGGCCATTTCCTGGAATTGCGGAGCTTTCAGGGGCACACCATGAACAATGGAGACTCCTGAACGCAAGAATCCCTGAGCCACAAACATTTTGTACTCGCGGGCAGCGCTGGCATTACCGGGGGCTCCTTCTGCTACGTGTATGATAAACGCTTTGAGCAGACCGGACGATAACCGGGTCCGTACGCTATCGGCGTCGTTTACCAGCATTTCGAGGGGGAAAATGTTGTACACAAGTTTTTCTGACGTGAAATCGCCGGCTTGGTATAGGCCAGAGTAGAAGTCCAAGTCTCGCGCGAGACCTTCGATACACTTTACGGGTCCGAGACTGCCGACAGAAGAAGTGGAGCCTCCGGCGATGGCCTTGACTTCACCGTAGCGGTTCATCTCGCAGCCCCACCCTTCTTCGAGGAGAGCACTGTGAGGCGTGTCGAGGTCTTCCTTATAGGATTGCAGCTGTTGCCAGTCGTAGCGGGCTCCGAATTTCCTGGTTGGATCCCAATCGGTGGGCTTCCAATTAACGGGAGGCCAACGCGGAAACAGATTCCATGTCAGATGATTGTGAAGATCGACTAGCCCCGGAAATATAAAGCTATCCGTTTCCAACAGCGTGGTTGCCTCTCGAGCGTGGACGTCCGCTCCGACGCCTGCAATCCTGTCTGCGACAATCACAATTGTGCCATTCGGAATCACCGTTGTGGGGGTAATCACGGTTCCATGCAGAGCGTACGACGGTACATCTTGAGATTGAACTCCTAGGCAAAGAGAGGATGTCAGCAAAACGGCGGCGATGATCCGGCTTTTGTACATTGCTGGTACTGATTAACAACAGAGAAGGCTAGTGCGTTTTACCTTTTCTCGTCAACTTCTTCAATGCCTCCTTCGCCACAGATTCCACGATTTGGTCTATCTTAGTGGTGGGGGCGTCAATTTCATTTTTTAGTCTTTGGCCTATCAAAGTCCTTGGCTGCTTCGATTCTCTGGCTGTGACACGCTCGCGCTCTTTGAGGACAGCCCTCCGAACATTTTCCCGGGCTTGGTTTGCTTCGTCAGAATGGTCGTCGCCATCGAACTCGGAGCTTTCGTGCAGAGCTTTGCTGAGCAATGGATATCCAAACTCCATGATTTCCTCGTCCAATAGTTCGCCGAACAGTTCTAGTTCAATCTCTCCATCGTCCGCTAGTGTGAAATGCAACATAAAATCTTTCTTCAAGACCTTGACCGGGCACCCTTCGCCATTGCCGACTTCGTCCAGCAAATAGATAGCGTCGTTCTTGGTGGCAGCGTTCACCACAGAAAAATCTCCATTCGGCCATCTGCACATGAAAATGGGCATTGGATTCTCCAACTACTTCTACCACTCTGATTACCCACACCCACAAAGTCGCATGGGTGGCTACAGTTTCCTAGAGGCGGTGATCGCATAGCAAGAGCGGAATCAACCGCCGAAATCAGCCTGTCAGATTAGGCTCCATCGATTGCGCCCTCTATTGGACTGTCAAAACGTGTCACAACCGCCTAACCGCCAAAAATCTTCACCAGGTCCTTCAACAACTCCGGGAATTTGCCGCCGAACACGGAGGCACTTAACAGCGCTAGACCGACGGTGGTAAGAATCGACCGGCGGCCTTTCGTGCCGATGTAAGCCATGCGGAACAAGGTGCGGGTGAGGAGAGGCCAGAGAGCGCGGTGAATCAAGAGTAGCACTGCCAAAAGCACGTAGAATAGAGCAACGACCGCGTCCATTATGTTGCTGAACGCAATCATGCTGATGGTTATCAGTATTTCGTCGCGTAGGTCGCCAATCAGCTTGATGTTCACCCCAACCAGCAGCGGACTCACGAAGAGCACAGCCAAAAAGAAGTTAACGATTACTGTTGCCAGAACCTTCAAGGAAGAAGTCATCTCGCCTGCCCACCGAAGGAGTCGGCGAGTCAAGGTAATGAAAATAACATCGCAACCGAAGCTGCTGAGGACGAGGAGAAGAATCCTCATACTGATTTCGCCCGTAACACCGGGAGCTCCAGCTCTGAATGTCATCATCCAGAGAAGCAGGAAAATCAGCGCGGCGATAACAACGGAATTGCGAAGCAAATTATGGTTCTCGATCCAGATGCAAGCGGCCCCCACAATCACAGCGCAAATCAGGTAACCCAGAGAGATAATAAGCGCGCCAACGCTATTCAGCTCCGGATACCGAACGGGAAGGATAATGTAGCTAACGAGCATGGTGAGCAGTGCGATCGTCCCGAGTGAAAAACAGAAAGAGACTCCCAATGCTTGAATCGAAATCAGTCTCTTGCCGAAGACCCGGTCCAAGAAACGTGTTTCAAGGTTTGCTACTCCTGTCATGAACGCGGCGTGATGCGTGAGAGCTAGATTCTGGAAGTCGTCCACTCGAATCCAGAAATCCTCGAACTTGCTTTGAATCTTCCCCTCTTCATTCGGGTACAGAACTATAGCGCTTAGAACGCAAAAAACCCCGAGGAGGGCTTCGATGGGTCGGGCGATGAGATGGAGGATGTGCCACATCGGGAGAGTGTGGCCGGAATATAGCACGACGTGCGCTTATGCGTGAATACATCCAGCAGCGGCCGTCTTCAAAGCTCAAGCGTTGGCGTTGAATGAAGTGCTTGCTCTCGATGAAGTGTGACTGTGGCGAAGGAAGACTCCGGAGGGCGCGAACGCGAGTGCGCCTGGATCCGCACATACATATATAAAGGACCAGCGGGCTGAACATGGCACGGAGTCATACTGGATCAACGATTGGACGTCTCCCTGTAAGTTGTTGATTCTGCAGTCCGCCAGGGTTATGGCGAGGGACAGACTGCCGTAACGATCCATTTCCGGAGCGGGCGCTCACCGGACGTGCCGCAGATTGCTGAAGTATTTCGATCGCCCCTCCAACGTCCCGCACGGCAAACGGTAGGGACCGGCAGGCTCAAAGACCGAATAGGCCACATGGTGACCCAGGCGGCGGTAGCTTTCAAATTGCGACTCCGTAAACCACTGATTAAGCGTAGTGTCGTGCGGAAAGCTGGGATGTTCCTTCTTATAGTTAACGATATCGCTCGGCTCGTCGCCGGTCAGCGAGGACTTGAGGTACACCACCGTTCCTGGGACGTCGGGATCCTCGGGATAACGAATGCTGCCAATAACGCAGTGGGTGCTGCTGAACTGCGTGTCTCCGATGTGCGCCAGCGGGCGGAGATCGAGCGTAATCTCCGCGCCAAAATCGATGCGGCATTTCCGGATGGCCATGCCGATCCCACCGAATTGCAGATCACCGTCCTCTTCCGCGTCGCAAATCACGATATAGCGGCAGCGTCGCCGCACCAGTTCGTACAGGCCCATATTATCGAAATGGCCGCCATCGGTTAGATAGACGTAATTGCTGGTGTCATTGGCCTGCCCCAGCAGTTCGCGGATCAGCGCAAAAAGCGAAAAATGCGGCGAAGGACACGGATGCTTATCCATCTCCATCATCAATTCGAGCTTGCCATCCTCGCGCACGTCATGATCGCCGCCAATCTCTAACGTCTTGCCATCCTCCGTGAGCGTGCGCGGATTCCTAAGCCACCAGCCCAGCCGCGCATTAAATATGGTCAACAGGAACGCCGTGGCCGGATTCGTGTGGTAGCCACAGTTGGGACTGAGTGCTGCGCCAGAAATCGCTACGGCCGTGCTGATGTGTACCCCTTCCGGGGGATATGCGTAGCTGGACGTTTCCACATAGCCGTTGAAACGCAAATTGCTGTCACCGCGCGCGGCGGTCCACGCCACATCGTAGCCGGAGTACAGCGGCGTAAAAACAAAGGACGCGGCCTTGCGTTCCTGCCACGCCAGATCCTCGCCAAAAGTAAGGTTCAGCGCGGCGCAGAAGATGGGAAACGGGCCGTCGTAGCCTTTCTTGATGCCGCTCTCTTTCTTGCCCCGGCCGCCAAGTTTCTCTTCATCTACCGGCAATAGATCGCCAACGGCAATGTTGGTGTCGTCTTCATCAAAGCCGGTAAACGGATTGGGCTGCCGATTCAGGTTGGAAGCGCCGAGATAACAGCGTGCCAGCCGATTGCGATAGAAAGCGTGCAGGGAAAATTCATTCACATCCACCCGCCATGCGAAGAGCACGCAGATCACCAGCGGCAGGACAAACGTGAAGAACACCTCCCACGGTCCGGCGAGTAGCGCCTTTGCCAGGAGTTCATCCGCGAACCAGGCAATCACCAAAGCGAGTCCGGCGATGAATACATACGGGCCAACGATCGCCAGAGCTTCCATCGCGCTGAACTTCGAAGGTGCTTTGTCGTCCGTCGCGCCCCTGCTCTTGGGATTTTTTCCCGCCAGCAAGCCCCCAATCGAGCCGCCAAGCCAGGTCAATAGAGCCGGAACGCCGGCAGTCACACTCACCAAAAGCCGCTCCGTGATCGTGTGTCCGAACAAGGAAAATCCGGAGAAGAGAATCCATCCCAGGGAATACAAACCCATCCACGCCGTCAACCGCGCCATCCACTCGCGTCGTTCATCCGTAAATGTTCTTCCCAGCAGCCCCAGCACGAACAGCACGGTGATCAGTGCGCCAGCCAGAACGAGCGGGGGCAGCAGTACCACCACGGCGCGCCACCACGAGTCGCCCGTATATCTCCATAGGCGTGCCACCAGCACCATGGATCCAGCAACCCACGCGGCGCCAAAAACGGCGGAAAACCACGCCACGAAAAGAAAAGCGCCGATCACGATCACGAACTTCACGTGCCCGATACACTTCGGCTTTTGCTTCCAAAACGCTTTCACGCTCTCAAAGTGTGACGAGTCTTGATGTGATTTTAGAAAACAGAGTGGCGCACCCCCGCCAAAAATGATCGCCAAAGCCAACACCGCCAACAGCACTACGCTGCCCAAAAACACCAGCGCCAGGTTGACTCCGAAGGGCGCCGCCGAAATCATCCGCATTAGCAGCGTCACCAGCAACGCCGCCAGCAGCAGCGGCAACACGATCCATCGCTCGACCGCGCCCTGCCCGGCGCCGCTTTGCTCCTCTGCCCCCGGCCCGCGCAGCAGCGCCAGATTTCTGGCCAACACGTCGCTCGCCAGCAGCCACAGGCCGCAGGTCACGCCAATCAGAATCGCCGCCGTGGGACCGCTCCGCGGAATTAGCGACTTAAACGCCACAATGTGCGGAAGGAGGATCAGCACTAGCATCCCAGAGATCAAAATCATCTGGTTCAGCAGCGTGTTCCGCAACCAGGTAGCAAACGCTACCCAGGTATCCGCGCTCAGCAGGCCCGTTTCGGGCGTCAGATAGTTGCAATACCGCCGGAGCCAGCGGATGGGTTCCGGATGCGTGCCAGGATTGCCCGCGTCGGGCGGTGGAATCAGTTGTTTGTTCACTTCCGCAAAACTCGACCGCTTGCTCCACGCCGCAAGCCACTGGTGGATGTAACCGCCGCCCGATACCGACGACAGATAATCGAAATACTTGAGCAGTTCGAGCTCCGCAAGGCCCTGCAGTATGCCCAGGTTGAAACTGGCGCTCCGAATGCCACCGCCGGAAAAACAAAGTCCCATCAGCCCGGACTTCGCGGCTCGTGCGTAGGCATTGGACGCCGGCGTCGCCGGTGGCACGTCCGTCTCAATACCCACCTTTTTCCGCCGCTTCGCCACCTGCCGAAGCTCTCGGTCCAGCAACCACTGGCTGGGCGTATACCCAGTGACCGAGGCTAACTGCGCCTGAACGTCCGGGCGCGATTCCAGCTCCGCAGCCAGAGCCATGGCGTCCACGGCTGGCGATCGAAACGCAGCAGCGAGAATTTTCTCGACCAGTGGAACTTTGGCTGCGTTGCGGGGCTCGAGCGATTCCTCGGCCAATCGATGGATGTAGTCGGTTGCCATGATTTACGCGCTCCCAGGGTTCAAAAACTTCACGTATGGCCCGCATCGGCCGGGAATTCCCGCGGCGATGTCCCTAAAACCGTTTCAAAAATGCGATCAGCGCATGTTTGTCCGCGTCGCTGAGCCCCGGTTCGCCTCCCGTGAATTTATCCGTTCCGAAATAATGCCCGCGATTTACAATCAAGTCCGGGCACTTGCTCAGCTCCAAAAGCGGATCCACCGCGTTGGCGAACACTTTCCGTCTCTCCTCCTCGCTGGCGTCCTTGGGCAATTTCTTCAGATCGCCGCCGATTTTCAGGACCAGACTGAAAAGTTTGTTGTCATGCTGCAGTCGTTCCGCCGGATCCGTACTCTCCGACAGCAGCATCAAGTTGGTAAGTAGGCCCACCGGAGTGCCCTTGGGAATTGGCCCGATCTGGATCATCCCGTTTTCGTGCGTGATGTAGTCAGGGCGCAACCGCGCAAGCCACGGCAGTTTCGTCAGCGCATCGGGAAGGTAACCGTCAGATATTCGCAGATAGCTTTCTTGCGTGGTGCGATCGATCTTTCCAGGAATTCTGTCGCCCAGGAATTCATCCTTCTCCCGCCTCTCGGGCCACAGCAGCTGCTCGATGGAATCCTGGAACGAATCCAGCCGGCCTTTCACCGACGGGTCCGGATTAAATTTTCCCACGCTGTTGTTCAGTAAATACGGCGCGGTGGACCACAAACTGACCAGCGACGGCGGACGCGTATATCCGCGTCCCCCAGCCGGCATTTGATACTTTCGAGCTTCCCCCGTGTAGGGGTGGTACCAGGTGATGGTCCCCACCGACGGCAGCTCTTTATAAGACTGCGAAGAAAAGTTATCCCAGATGTTATCCGCCAGCGCGTTCGTAGCCAACGGGCTGCACGCATTCGTCTCGAGCAGCGTCACCGGAATCCGCAGCTCCGACGACAAATAATTGTGCTCCAGAAAATCTGGCTGCTTCACTATCTCCGTCATCTTCTCTCGGAATCCGTAGGTCTCTGTCCACGCCCAATATCTCCGCCAGCAATCCAGATAGTTCTTTCCCCCACATCCGCGTCCCTCATCCAGTACATTCGCCACCACATCCGGCGGAAACTCCGGCAATTTGCTCGAGTGGCACCGCGCGCAGCGTTCCGCAAACACCTCTTTCCCGCGCGGTAGCAGCGCTTCATCCATATCCAGCGCTCTCCGTGCATCCCCATCCGTCTTGCGCAAATCCTCCAAATGATGCGGTTCCGTACTCTTCAGAAAAAACAGCGCCATGGCCGGCGTTTGAGTTTCGGTCGCCGCAAAGTATGCCGAATTTTTTCGTGCCACGGAAATTTCAATCGGCGAAATCGGCTTTCCGCCCACCAGTGCATTAAAATGCAGCAACCACTCTTCGCTGAACGTTCCAATGTTCAGATACACCCGATTCAGCGCGCCCAGCGCCCCCACCGAGTCTGAGCCATCCTTCAGCACGCGCGGCGTCCACACCGTGTCCGGCGGGTGATAATACGTGTCTAACCTCTGCTCTTCTTTTTGCATCGCCGTCTCGTTGCCCGCCCCGTTGTTGTCCACTGGAATGTAGTCGTTGAATTGTTTGTTGTTTCGCTGCCCTCCCGCCAACGTCTCTTTGCCCCACCGCGTGGCGTGTTCCAGCCGCTCCTTCAGCATGTACACCGCATTCATCGTCCGCGGATTGTTAATGTTGTCCGTCGAGACCAGCGAAGTATCCAGCGACCCCGGCCGCGAAGTATGGAAAAGCTGCCACACGAAATTGTCCTGCTCGCCTTCCCAGTAAAAAATCCTGTCAATCCAAAAATATTGCGCTCCCACGTTCGAGCTCAGGTTTTCCCATTGAGGATTGTCGGGATCCTTCGGCGGCTTCAGCGGATTCGGTCCCACATGGCAGAACCCGCATGACATTCCCACGCGATAAGGCCGCACCAGCTTCTTATCGTCGTAGTAGCTTTTGTCCGTGTAATAGCGAACGGGATCCCAATGTTGTGCGGCCTTGGCGTCGAAATCAGGATTCGGAAAGAGTCGCAATCCCACAATTCCGGTCTCGTACCCGTAATAAGAACCGGTTGGGAAATCCTTGCCGTTCAGTTTCGTCCCGCGCGAACCAATCTTCACTCCGGGATATTTCGACTCATCTTCAAAAGGGTCGGGCGTGCAACCTGCGCGCCGCCTATCCAGCCACAAACCCCAGCGCTCCGGATCCGGTCCCTGAGCCTCTTCAAAGCACGGATCGTTCGCCAGTCCCAGATACTCCCAGCGTCTATCGTGTCGGAAATTCGGGTCAATCTTTTTGAGCTCGGGGTGCGTCGAGAGCACCTTCAAAAAATCCAGCGCCCCCGCGCCGCGATAAATCAGCTCGTTCCACAGCCGGTCGTTCCCCGCGGTCCAAACGATCCACGTATTGCGCCCGCGGATCAGCGCCGACTTATCGTTACCCGGCGCCAGGGCCTGCAGATCGATCCCACCGTCCATGTCGTGGAAATAGTCCACATCGGATGCCACAAAACTCGCCGCCTCGCGCCCCGCTTGCAGCGCCTCGTCCTTTACGTGTCCGGCACGCGGCTGCGCATACCAGTGCATGACGTACGCGGTCACCAGTGCGGCGATGGCGACAAAAGGCACCAGCAAAACTGTTAAGCGAACCTGCCCAACTTTCTTCGACACGACGTGGCCTCCTGCACTTAGCACCCTGGTTGGCCCCGGCCATTCACTGCCCCGGAAACTCCAGCGCAAAATGAATCAGCGCCGTTTTGTCCCAATACACGCGTCCCAGGTAAAACCCCGGACCAATTAGCCGGATCTCATCCCGAATCCAGTGCGCCACCAGCGACGTCTCCGAATAGTCCAGAACGATGCATTCCTTCTGGTCCAGCCAGCTCGGCCCCTTGTACACCGTAGCCACAATGGCATTCAGCCCAATCGGCAAAATCCGATTGCGCAACACCCCGCGCGCGGCATCAAACGTTTTCCCCTGCCACGCAAAGACGTTGATGAGCTCCGCGATCTCCCGGCTGAACTTCGTCCCCGGGGCAATAATCGCCGTGCCATTGGCCGGTCCGTTCGGAATAGCCCCTGCCGGACTACTGTCAAAAAGCTCATCCAACTGCGGCCCGGTCATCTCCAACAACTGCCCCGCGTCATAAGCCATCTCTGAACTCCTTCCTATCCTTTGTCCGGGTCAGGTTTTAGCCCGGCTTTGTTCTCACCTGTTCGGCTTTTTTTGGAAAAAGCGGCTGAACTATGACGACGACATCTAAACCCTCTCCAGACAACGTAATCTCTCCTACCGTGCAAATAGCGCCTTCTCCACAATCACTTGCCGCCCAAAATCACGTCCGCCGCCTTTTCCCCAATCATGTAAACCGCGCTAACAATAAACAATCCAGGAATCCGCGGAAACACCGAAGCATCCACCACGCGCAAGCCCTCCGTCCCATGCACTCGAAAATTACCGTCGAGCACGCCACCATCCTCCTTTGCACCAATCGCGCACGTCGAAGAAGCGTGGTGCCCCCAGGCCCGGCAGCGAACAAATTTCCGCAACTCCGCGTCACTCATCTGTTCGCCAGGAACTTCCTCTTCATCCAGCAGGTCTTGCGCCTTCAGCGGCGCCACCAGCCGTCGCACGAAATGAATCCCCTCCAGCACGGCCTCCATATCCGCATCTCCGCCATCCTCAAACGAATGAAAATTGATAAGCGGCGTATCGCGCGCATCCGCCGAGCGCAAGGTCACCTCCCCAGCCCGATTCCCGGTGTGACCTTTCAATATCACCCAGGTCAAATAGTTGAGATCGGTCGCGAATTTCTTTGAATACCCGGGATAGTAGCCCTGAAAATTAGCCAGTAGCCCCATGCAGAAAAGATCCGGCGCCCGATCGTTCCCGGCAGATTGCCTAAACACGCTCAGCACGTTCCCGTTGGTGGCATAAATTCCGCTGCGGCAGCTCGCCCACTGTCCAAACTGCGGATCGCGCGCCGCAAATTTCACCCCCGCAAACAATGGCCACGCGGGAAACTTCATCCGGTTGACCACCCCCACTTCATAGCGGTCTTGCAGATTTCGGCCCACGCTATCAAGTTCCACACGCACCTTTATTCCGCACGCCCGCAAAACATCGCGCCGCCCAATCCCAGAAAGCATCAGCAGTTGGGGAGAATTAAAGGCACCGCCGGCCACAATCACTTCCCGCGAAGCACGGATGGTGCGGAGTTCGCCGCCAGCGGCATTCGGCCGCGGATGCGCGCGATAGAGTTTTTCCCCGTGCAGGTATTCCACCCCTAGCGCTCGGTTGTTTTCGTCGAGCAACACCCGCGTGGCCAGCGCATGCAATTCCACGCGCAAGTTCGCGTGTTTCCGGCGCGTCTCCAGCAGACGTTCCCGCGTTCCAATGCGCGCGTGGTTTCGCGTAGACAGGGGCGTGTACCGCACTCCCACGGCATTTTCCCTAAGCAGCCTCCAATCGTTGGGATCCCACAAACCCTCGAACAGCCATCGCAGCTCTTCGCGTTTCTCGCGCGAATGAAAATAAGCTTCAAACGCTCCGTCCAGCACCGCGTCCCGTACCGCGCGATTCACGAGCGCCCCCATGGACAGCGCCTTTTCTGTCTGCAGCCAGCCCTTCCATCCGTGACGCGTCGGATTCACCCCAATCTTCTCCAGCCAGCGCTGCCAGGGTCGGTGGTGGCAGTTTTCCACGCGCTCAAAATACTCGCGCATCTTTTCCGCTTTCCAACTCTCGTCCTTCGTGAGCTGTGCAATCTCGTCCCAATCTTCGTCGTTCGGCGCCACAAAAATCATCGCGTTGTGCGCCGTGCACCCTCCGAGGGTCCCAGCCCGCGGATACAGCACGCCGTCGACGGTTCTGCCGTCATAAGTCTTTAGGTACTTGGGGTCGAGTTCCTGCAGCGCGTCGTCGCTAGTGTGTCTCACGAAAAAATCCCAGCGCATCGCCTCATTCTCCGAAGCGAACGGGTGAAACGCTGGCACGTCGTAATCCTCCGGCAAGCGATTCACCTCGGGATCCAGCACATCTCCGCCCCTCAACTTTCGCGGATCACCGCCGGCCTCGAGCACCACCACCGAATGCCCTGCCTCCGCCAGCCGCGCCGCCACCGTCCCGCCGCCCGCCCCCGAGCCAATCACCACATACTCACACTCAGCACTCATCCGCCCTCGCACCACCCTAAAATCCTTAAACTCCGCTGTAGCGACCTTGTAAGGATGGTTCCACTTTCCCAACCAAACCTCTAAGCCCTAGCCCCCAAACAAGCTTCGTGACCGTCAGCCGGCCAGCCATCAACAAACGCCGACCCATCCTTCTGCCCCAGTGCATACAAATAATCAATTTTCCCCACATCGTAGTCCCAACTATTAGCGCGTACAGCCTCGGAAGGTTCCGCGTAGATAACCCCAGGTACGCGATCAACAGTCACCCCCCGCTCCGTCAGCAACACCAGCGTCGTTCTCCGTCGCTCCGGCAACCCACTCAAAGGCACAGCCTCTGAAAGTCCCCCATCGAGCACCGGCCTCCCAAACAAAGAGTAAAAAGGCGTAAACGGCGGAGTACAAGAAGATGCCAGAATCAAATCTGCGAGCGCCCCAGGAGTCGCGCACCTCTTCACCGCCACAAACTCCTTACAAAAACCAAACTCCTCTAGTCTCCCGTACCCTCGTCCCGCTCCAAACTCCTGCGCCCCGTATAGCGCCAGGCCCGCCAGCGCCCCTGCGTACTTAGGCAATTTCACCGAAGTGCGGGTCACCAAAATCTGAATATCCGGCCCTGCCATCAAGCTTTCCATCGCCGCCTGATCAAACGTTCGGAGCACCGCATCGCGATAGATCTCCGCATGCGGAAAAATTCTCCGCCCGCACATCACCCGTCCGGCAAACGTACCCTTCGTCCGGTTCAAGATCGCCGCTTTAAAGCACTGCACGGCAAACTCCAGCCTCCCGCATCCGAGCGCACAAGCCACCGTCGAACTAGCGCTCACCGCCGCAATCGCAACAGGCCGCACCGGCCGCTCCCGCTCCAACGCCGCAATAAACCCCGCCTGCCAAGCGCACCGCAGGCCCCCACCCTGCAACACTAAGTATTCAATCTCTGGTCCCATGTTGCTGCCTTCTTTCCCCTCATCGCAGGCGCGCCCGCGAACGAGACTTCCTCGTTCCAACGATCCTTTCTCGAACGCCGGCCGATATTCCGCTGCCCAGCATCTCGAATCTTTGATCCTGGATTGCTCCCCGGCATACCAAACCACCCAGCTGGCGAGCCTTACCGCCTCTGCGCCTTCATCCAATCCGCGAGCTTCTCGAGCGGCTGCCCAGAAAACCGTGCTTGCGGATTACCCGCGTGCGCCACCAACTCCGGACTAAGAATTACCCTCTCCGGATTCAACAGCGCCTTCTTCGTCCGCGGAATCAAAACATACCGATAAATCAACTTATCCACCACAGAAAGCTTGATGGCGTTGTCCACTTCCGCCAGAATCTCGCTGGCATTAAACCGCGGATCCTCGGCACATTGACGATAAAACGTGAGCATAGGCTGAATACTCGTAATCTCTCCCGCAGGAGCCACCCCCACGGTAGGAACTCCGTCCGAGCCCGCCGGGGACGAACTCGCATGGCACAGCGCGCAATTTCCGGTCACCCGCACGTATCCGACGGTCTTCTTCGCAAATCCCACCGGCATCTCCAAGGTCTCTTCCCAAGAAAGCCCCAGCGAGGCGTAACCACCTGGCCGAGGCATGTATTCTGGAAACAAACGCGGCAACGCCAGCCAAATCCAGTAAGGAATTCCCTGGGCCTCACCAGTGTCCAGCGCTCCGTACAAAAATTCATCGCGTTGGTCAGCCCCAATCCATTGAGGTTGCGGCACATTGCGATAAAACTTGCACCAAACCGTATAGGTCCCGGCGACTACCACAATCAGAACGGCGGCGATCAGCAGCTTTCTCTTCATAAGCTCGTCCATAGCGGCGCGGTAGCGAACTTCCCTTAAAACGTCTTCAAGTATTCGAGCAACTCTCGTTTCTCCTCCGGGGAAAGACTCGTCCCATACGCCGGCCCTTCATGTCCGGAATTGCCGTTGCCGCGCTTCGTGGTATCGAACAGAAAAAAGTTCTTTCCATCCCGTTGCGCCACATCAAAAGTAAATCCCACATTCTGCGGGTCGTAAACGTCGTCGCCCCGGTAAAAAACCTTGGTGCGCGCGGCGGAAGGCTCCAGCAGTTCGCGCAAATTCGGCACCGAGCCGTTGTGCAAATACGGCCCACGCAGCCAGATTCCATCCAGCGGCGAATTCGCATAACCCTGCGTTTTCTTGAAATGGCTAAAACGCTGCGGATAAGGTTTGTCAAAACCCCAATCCTTCTCATACCCCGCGTATAACGTGCTCTGATTCACCGCTAGGGCCCAGGTGTAGGAATCCAGCCGCGAACGGTCCGTACCGATGTCCGCGATGGGCACCACGGTTCCCACGCGTTCACCGGCTTCGGGTGGCGTATGGTGAAAAGGCGCGTCGCGTGTGCCGTGACAGCCGGTGCAGTACCGCTGATAAATCGCCGCGCCTTTCAAGGCCAGCGCCGCGTCTGTGGGATACGGATAAGCTAGCGGTTTCGCCGTCTCCAGCCACTTTGCCGTTCGCAGGACCAGCGGCACATCCAGCGTCGGCGGATAGGCGCCGGTCCCATACGCCGCCGAAAGATTCCGCTCGTTAACCGACGTATTGTTCCCGTCCCAATGCAGTTGCATCCCCTCGCGCGGCCCCTGGTTCCAGATCGATGGAAAATCCGCGTTGCCCATCAGCTCTTTCGGGTCGGCATGCTCCATCGGAAAATTCAGCAACGCCTTCGGAGCATTAAAGGTATCTACCCGCCCCGGCCCCCAGCTGCTCTTATCAATGAACCCCAGGCGTTGCCGCAAAATGATCAATTGGTCCCGCATCAGGTCCCCGGCCAGGTAGCGCAAAATCAATCTGTTGATAAAATCCGGCTTGGGAGCCCGCCGGTGGCGATCGTCCTGCATCGTTTCGATCTGATCCATCAGCCGCTGCCCGGAGAATTTCTGGTCCACCGGCACAGCGGTGAGAAACTGTCCCCACGCGCCCAAATCAAAAGTATTCGCGGGCATTCCCGGAATCACCCGCGGCTCGCTGCCAGGCGCATCGCGCACCGTTCCCGTGTGGCACACCGCGCAATTCAGATACACCACGTCGACGCCCCGAAAGTTGCGCATCGATACGCCCACCGGCAGGTCGTAGCGGGGATCCTTACCCTTCTCGTAGATCATTCCAAACGACGAATAACCGCGCCCCGCTTTCTTGTCCGGCAAATACTCGGGAAAGAGTTCCGGCAGCGCCACCCAATACCAGTAGGGAATCCCATTCCGCCGCTCCCCGCCAGTCGATCCGTACATAAAATGCAAAACGTCGTCGCTGTATTCCACCGGCTGGTCGCGCGTAAAGCGCACCGCCAGATATACCGTCAAAACCGCCAAGAGAACCAATAGAGACCAGCAGAATGGCTTCAGCCACCCATGTTTTGCTGTAACCGCGGCACCTCCGTCGGTAGTCATACCCAAACTCCGAGTAGCGCGCGAAAGATGTCCGGAGTACTCAGCGGAAGATCCAGCGGAGTACTCGCCGGAGTTTCGAGCAGAACGAGCGGAAGAATACCCGGCAAAGTACTCGCCCAGCCGTACAAAGATTCCTGCCCCATCTCGCCGTACCCGTTCCATCTTCGTGGGAGGCCGCCGCGCCACGCTGGCGGGGTAGACCACCTTGCGCAGATAGGTAAGAAAACCAGTCGCCACAAACCCGCGCCCCTCGACGGGATCAAAATGCAGCGCCTCTTGATCGATCTGAATCTCGTCCTCAAATCGAATCTCCGCGAACGCCACCCAAGCCGCGTTAGGCGCCCCCGCATGCTGCGCTTCGATTTTCAGCACCTCATGTTCCGCGATCGCCCGAGTTAGCTGTAGCTCGCGCTCCGCGTCATCGTGCGGAGAAGCCGCACCGGCCTTGCCGTCAGGCACCAAACGTATCCACAGATCGTGGCCACCTACTGCGACGCAATACCGAACCTGCGAATAGTAAACATTCTTAAAATAGTCAAACCTCTCGAGCCCATTCATCCAGCCGCCAGTGGCCAGATTCAAAACCAATTTCCACAACCGGTCGCCTCCGGCGGTGCAAAGCAAATCCAAATCTTCTCCCAAACGCCGCTGCAATCCGTGCTCGCTAGGCGCAACCACGCCCGAAAATCGGCAAGCAATACTAGGAGCGTCCGGGATGATCTTTGCCAGCCACCTCGGCGCGCCGCGCTTCATCAACCCCATTCCCATGCGCAGCAAAACCGCTCCCGCAAGCCGTTCCCCAGCCCGCGCCAAATCCGTGTCCTTGGTCTCCAGCGCCCGCACCGAACCGCGCATCACCCGTCCATCCGGATGAAAAATCCGCGCATTGCGCACCACGCCGCTCACGTACGCGAAGCCAGCCGCAACAATTCTGGCCAGGAGCTGGGGCCGATTGTAAGCCCCCAGACGCTCATCCTTTCGCCATGCCGACAGCGTCCACAAAAATCCACTAAAATCACTGATGGAAAACGCCAGCGCCAGCGGGCCGGGAAGAATATCCTTGTACCAAAGCACGGCCATCACTCCCGGCACCATCGGCCGGTCCACGAGCGACGCAAACACAAACCCCTGCGCGTTCAATCGTCCGCTGACGATGTACAGCAGCCCCAGCCCGGAAACCAGCAAGCCCACCAAGCGCAGGTAATTTTCTCCCTGCTCGGTCAGCGCCGGAACATGCAGCAGCGTCACGCTCAACCACGGATCGAGTAGCAGCAGTAGCCCCAACGTGAAATCCACATAACCGAAATATTCCACACTTCGCGCCGCGCGAGTCTGTCCTTCGGCTCGCCATAAACGCCCGAACATGTCGACCAGTTTTGGCGCGGTCATGAATGCAGCTTTCCGTTTGGACGCAAACCTACTGATTTTCCTGGGAGAGTTGCCGAAGGATAGCAGAAAGATGAGGTCCTCTCAACACGAATGAATCGCCATGAATCGCCAGTGAATGGTTGCTTCAGCAGCGCTCCCTCATTTCAGTGACAATGCCTGCCCAGCGCCACCCTGGCTCACGTCCCAACTAACGCGGACAAACGGTCCGGTCCTAGTTCTTGGCCAAAACCATCTCGCCACGAATCCGGGTGAATATCCGTATTTAGTGCTTGACTCTCACGTAACGTCAGACTTTACCCTGTATCTCGCCAGCAAGTTGGGAGGGCGCGATGCTTCCAATCAGCGAGTTTGCGCGAGCGGGAAATGTTACGGTCCGGACACTTCGATTCTATGATGAGCTTGGGTTGCTTTCCCCTGCTCACGTTGTACCCGAGAGCGGTTACCGGCGGTATTCCCCGACACAATTCGCCCGTTTGAATCAGATTCAGGCTTTCAAGGACATGGGTTTTTCGCTTCAGGAGATTCGTGAACTTCTCGAACGGCGTCTCGCCCCTCAAGAATTATGCGCAGTCTTAGAGGCCCGCCGCGAGGTTCTCAGGAAGCGCGTACGCGACGACACCGGCCGGCTCGAAAGAATTGAGGCTCGGTTGAATGGCATCTCCGCTGGTGGTCCACAATCGTACCCCACCATCATGTTGCGGAGCACACCGGGGCAATCGGTGGTTTCGCTTCGTGAAAAATTGCAAAGCTATGATCAGGCGGATGAGCTATTCAAAACACTCGAACGGCGCGTGGATCCACGAGTCCTTTACGATCAACGTGGAGCTATCTTTCACCGCTGCCTCGACGGAGACGGCGAGATCGATTGCGAAGCCGTGCGATTCCTCAAACATCCCGTTGCGGCGATTCGAGGCTTGAAGGTATATGAGTCCAAGCGCACTCGCGTCGCTTTTACCTACCACTACGGCTCTGAAGATTCCATCTGCACAACATACCAATCGATGACCATTTGGATTGCGGCCCAGGGCTATCAACTCTCCGCGGCAAAACGGGAGATTTACTGGCCGGTGCCGGAAAGTAAAGGTGAAACTAGCCCGCTAACCGAAATCCAATTCCCAGTTACGCGGTTGCGCGGCGCGGCACAGAACGCGCGGCAGAAGCCATCCTACTTGAGGTCAGGTCTGTAGCACCGCTTGGCAGCGTTCGTACAACGCAGAATGGTACGAGGAGGTTTCTCGGTGAAAACCTTGTCAGCCGTAGTGTGCTTGGCGTTGGTTGGAGAGTAATGCCCATGGCATTTGAAATGCAATCAGCAAAGGAGAATCAGAAGATGAACCGCGCCGAAACAGCTGTGGAATTCATCAAATCCGATAAGTTGCCGCCCTCGGTTGGCTACTCGCAGGCAGTGACTGTTAGGACTGGGCGCCTGGTCTACGTTGCCGGGCAAGTCGCCATGGATCCCTCCGGCAAACTCGTAGGGCCGGGAGATTTCCGTGCTCAGACGGAGCAGATCTTCGAAAATCTGAAGGCGGCACTCGCGGCAAGCGGGGCGAGCTTCGAGAACGTCGTCAAACTGAACAGCTATTTCGTCGACATCAAGCAAGCGCCCGTCTTTCGCGAGGTCCGCGATAAGTACATCAACGTAACCCATCCTCCCGTGAGCACCGCCGTCGAGGTACGCCGCCTGGTCCGCGAAGAGTGGTTGCTCGAAGTTGAAGCCATTGCAGTCGTGCCGGAATAGTTGCTGTGCTACAAGGTCGCTGACCATGTCAGCAGTTTGGCTCGGTCACTCGGGCTGTTCAAAAGCATGCTCAGAATGGGAATGTAGAACTTGAACCGAAACGGCTAAACGCTGTTTGGACCGAGCCGGAATTCGTATCGAACGCCCGGATATGAAGAAACGCTATTGGAACAATGTCCTATGGTCGCCTTCCTACTTCGCCGCCAGTTGTGGCGGGGCACCGCTGAGCATTATTAAGCAATATATCGAGCAACAAAAGACCCCGCTCTAACGGGCCTTTATATCCCCGGCCTAAAGATCCGGGGCTTTACGGCCCGAGAGTGGCAATTGGCAGAACAACGAACCTGGACTCCACTTCGTGCATATTCATTCGGGCTGCCAGGATCAGCTGGGTTTGTGCCGGTTCCTCTGGGGTTTTGAAGCGCGGCGGACTTTTTTTCGAGGGGCCTTTCCAGTCCTTCCGTGCGGCGCCTCGGCGGGGGCCGCGGCTGCTTCGGTTGGAAATTGCTGGGAAAGACTCTCGGGGGCGGCGAGTTGCCAGGCCGCTGCGATGGCGCGATGCAGGGTAGTCTTCTCGGCGGTTTCGAGGTTGACGCTGGTGCAGCCTTTAAGTCCCCAAGCGCCTTTTACCGGAGTGAAGACGGAGGGTTCGGCGCGCACGAGCATTTCCTGCTCGACCGGCGTGACCTTTACCATCGCCCGCTCTTTGTTCGGGTAACCGAGAGTGGCGAAGATTTTTCCCGCTACACGGAAGTCCGGGTGGTTCATGTGGGCGTGCTCGGCAGTTGCGGGGAAGCTAAGGGCCAGTTTGCGAAAGTCGTTCGGTGTCATCGCGCACCTCCTCGAGCCCACATGTTTAGCACAACACAGACGGTATTTCGGGACAATAAATCCTTACGGTCGGCGAAAACGATGAAACGGAAGCATTCTCTTGATCTGCCCCCAAGCGCCGTCAGGGCAGCGCCGCTTGGCGAACAGTGGCATAATCCCACACGGCTTGGGTCTGATCTCGATTCGAGCCGAGACCTCCTTCACTTATGGCCCGATGGCCCAGCGTGCCGTGGTTCCATCAGCGTTTTGCTTCCCCGTGCCGGATGCTCTCGATGATGCGAGGGCCGCGGCGCTTCCGAACCCCGGGGTGTCCGCTCTGCTTTCGCTCAGCCAGCGCGCGAAACTAGCAAAGGGCGGAAAAGGTGCTCATTCAGGGCGCCACCGGTGTCACCGGGAAGCTCGCCGTGCAAATTGCAAAGCGGCTGGGCGCTGGACGAGTGATCGCTTCCGGCCGTAATCCGCAGGCGCCAGAGAAATTGCGCTGCTTTGGAGCCGATTCGACCATTCAGCTCGACCAGCCGGACGACGACTTACGGAAAGCCTTCTCGCAAGAAGCCGGGAGGATGGATTCAACGTCGCAACTGATTACCTATGGGGGCGGCCCACTGAGGTTCTTCTCTCCGCCATCACACGCCCGGAATTTGCCACCGTGAATTCGGAGACGCGCCTTGTCGAGGTAGGAGAGAGCTCCGGGCCCACTGTCGCTCTTTCCGCAGCGGTCTTGCGAAGCACGGCGCTGACGATCCTCGGAACCGCCGGAATTCCTTCGCAGGGTGTTCTCGTCGCCGCGATCGACCAAGTTCCGGAGTGGGCTGCCAAAGGTGCTCAAATCGAAGCAGAAACTGCCCCGCTCGCGGAAGTTGAAAAGGTGTGGCAGCGCCCAGAGAGCGGCCGTCCGCGACTCGTGGTCATTCCCCGAAGTTCCGCTCGCTTCGGAAGGCAATCGCGTTTCACTGCCGGCTAACTAACCAAGTCCTTTAACACGAAGCTGTTTGCTACCACTTGGGCCGATCCGTGGCGGACTGCGAGACAGTCGAAGAAGCTGGTGCTGCTGATGATGATGTCCCGGTATGCCAAGAGATGCCTTGTTTCTCGAGAAGGGCGATGGCATAGCGAATGGGAATAGCGGCCCCCGGGGTGTTGCTGGGTGGAGGGGCCGACTTCGCGAGCGAAAGCGTGGTGCCTCGCAACCACAGGCCCTCGACCAAGCCGACCGCGGCGCGAGAATCAAGAGCCAGCACCGGCGAACCGCTCTGCCCCTTGACGACGGGGTGGCTGAGCAAGAAGACGTCTGCCGCAGGGCCGGCCTTGTCCAGCAGCGTGGATTCATACGACAGCACGGTCCCCGGCGACGAATCTTCGCTCTGCGCCTCAAAACTGTGCGCATCCTGAAGCCTTCTCGGATGCAGCGAAAGCGCAAGTACGGCTTGTCCTCGAACAGCCGGCTCGGACGACAATGGGACAAAATCAACGGTGTACTTGCCGGAAAAAGGATTCGGCGAGGCGCGCAGAATAGCCACATCGTGTTGCGCATCCTTGGCGATGACGGCAACTTTTAGAAGGCGCGAAGGAGCGTCTGGGCGGCTCACGAGAATATAAGCCTGGCCGCCGTCGCTAAAGTTCTCCAGTACATGGGCGACTGTGAGGAGATAGCCCTCGTCGTTGATAAAGAACGCGTTGCCGAAGAACGTGTAATGGTAGCCACGGGCGGCTGGTGACTGATCGTCGGGATAGACGATGGGACAGAGGGCAGCGCTGGCCTGGTCGTCACGGGAATTCGCCTGAGCTTCTTCGAGCCTCGCAGCTATTGGGCTTACGGCGCAGATTAGAGCTAGCGCGGACAGCGCGCTGATCGCTGCTGTCTTCGAGTGGCTTTTTCTCGCGAAGGTCAGGCGCAAAAGGTCCTCTCTTTGAACACTTTGGCAAAGGGATGAGCGGATGTAAATAGCAGGGAAGGGCGGAAAAAGGACAGGTGTGAGGAACGCTTTTTCGCCAACTCGAAGCGGCAAAAAAGGCTTGACAGACAGCCGTCTTTACGGTACTTTCTGTATAGAGAGAAACAACAGAAATGACAGACACTACAAAAGCGACGCTTTCGCCAGTAGCCCAGAAGTTCATTTTGCACTGGGGCGAGATGGGCACCCGATGGGGGATTAACCGCACCGTGGCGCAGGTGCACGCCCTGCTCTTTCTTTCGCCAATGCCCCTGCCAGCGGATGAGATTTCGACCACCTTGGCGGTGGCACGGTCGAATGTCAGCACCTGTTTGCGCGAGCTGCAGGGATGGGGCATCGTGCGGGTGGTGCATGTTTTGGGTGACCGGCGCGACCATTTTGAGTCGATCAAGGATGTTTGGGAGATTTTCCGGATCGTTGCGGAGGAGCGGAAGCGGCGGGAGATTGACCCTACCTTGCGGGTGCTGGCGGAGTGCGTTGCGGAGTCGAAGGCCAACACGCAAGGGGATCCTTATACGCGGGAGCGGCTGGAGAGCATGCTGGAATTCTTGACGGTGATGACTGGGTTGTTTGACGAAGTGCTGCGAATGCCGACCACGGCGCTAAAGGGAGTGGGGAAGTTGAGAGGCAAGGTGTTTACTTTGCTTGGGAAGAAGGCTGGTTAGAAGTGACGGCCGAGAATATTGAAAGGCTTGGGGATTTTTCAACACAGAGAGCACAGAGAACGCATAGAAGAAGAAAGCCATGATTTCGCTGACATCGGAGTTTACAGACGGAAAGGGGCGGCACGCGCGGGGGTGGTTGTTTTTTGACGCGCAGTGCGCGTTTTGTACAAGGATTGCGCGATGGGTGGCGCCGATTTTGGAACGCAGAGGACTTGCGGTGGCGCCTTTGCAGGATCCGCGGGTTGGCGCTTTGCTTGGCATGTCGCGCGAGGAATTGCTGCGCGAGATTCGGCTTTTGCTCTCCGATGGGCGGCAGTTTGGAGGAGCGGATGCGGCGGTGGCGTTGGCGAGCGAGATTTGGTGGGCGCGGCCTCTGTTGTGGTTCAGCAGAATTCCGGGAGGGATGGGGGCGTTGAGAGGCTGGTATCGCTCGATCGCGATGCATCGGAATTGTGTCGCGGTGAGTTGTCCGGTTTCTGAAGTGACCAAGCGAGCTTAGAGCCCGATAGGAGACCAACATGAACGCCCTGCCTCTGCTTCTGTGGTTAGCGGGTTTGGTGCAAATCGCGATTGCTTCTGCAAATATTTTCCTGCCTGGAAGATTGAAATATCAGGAGAATCTGGAACGAGTGGCGCCGATTATCCGGCAGATTTTTGTGGTGCATTCCGTGTACATCGTTGGCGTGTTGCTCCTGTTCGCGGCGCTGACGCTTGGATTTGCGTCGGACTTGGCGAGCGGGCACGGGCTAGGGCGGTTTCTTGCTGCGGGGATCGCCGTGTTCTGGCTCTTCCGCGCGCCCGTGCAGCTTCTTTACTACGACCGATCCTTGCGGCGGACCAATCGGCTTGTAGACATTGCGTTTACAGCGGCGGCCATATTCCTAACCGTGGCGTACGGAGCGGCGGCCTTTCTGCCGCGCGCCTGAGCTCGCGCCATGAGCCAGGAATCCAGAGTTCGTGGCGTTCTGCGTCCGTCCATTCTGATGGGTGCGGCTGTTTGGCTGACTCTCGCGCTTGCCAGTTTCGCGCCTCGCGTTCACCTCGGCATCATCGAAGTGCTGTTTCTGCTTGGGCCTTGGATGGTGGTGCCGCTCGGCGCAGATTTGATACGCGGCGCGGGAGTTTCGACAGGCCATGCCGTGCGGGATGGCCTGCTGTTCACGGCAGCTTCGCTGACGACGGTTTCGTTCTTCCTTGGCAACCGAACTCTGGCTACCTGGTTTGCAAGTGCCTGGGTTTTGGTGTGCGTCGGATTTGCGGGCGATGGCTTGCGGCGGTTTGTGAATGCCGGGCGGAAGTCTTTCACGCAATTCTGTTTTGCGGCCGGAGAAGGGTATCTGCTCGTCGCGGGCGTTTGGCTGGTCGCGTCGCGAGCCGGGCTTCAAATTTTGGCGTTTCGCGAGCCGATCGTTTTGCTGACCGCCGTGCACTTTCATTTTGCGGGATTCGCTTCCGCTGTGCTTGCCGGGCTGACGTACGAAAGATTCCGTGAGAGCCACTGGAAAGCGGCGTTGCTATCCGCGCTCACTGCGGTCGTGTGCGGGCCGGCGATTTTGGGGCTCGCTTTCATGCTTGGGCCGAGGGTTAAACTGGTCGCGGCGCTGTTGATCGCGCTGGGCCAATTCGGGCTTGCGGGCGGCATGGTCCGTGCCGGCATTGCGGCGAAAAACGCCGCCGGGCGCTGGCTGCTCTTTGTGGCGGGCGGGTCTGTGGCGGCGGGAATGATATTGGCGGTGGTTTGGGCGGTTGGAGAGTACCCCTTAGAGGCCTTTGTCAATATTCGGCAGATGGCGGAGTTTCATGGGGTGCTTAATGCGGTTGGGTTTGTCGCGTGCGGGTTGTTGGGGTGGAGCGTGGCGCGTAGTGGGTATAAGTGAAGAGAGGACCTGGGTGTCTCCTAAGAGTTGAATTTGGGATGGCTGCGAAAAACGCCGCAAAGATGCGGGCGCCACAAGCCCGGCAGGCCGACCATATGATCGAGTGGAACGCACTCGTTAAGTGCAATTTTGCTGTTCTATAAGACAAAACGTGTTCGACGACAGCTTACCTACCAAAGATGATCGGCTCACGGTGGTTGCTATCTCGGCGCTCGCCTGTGTGCTTCAAGATGTTCTGCACGAAGGTCTGGGCCATGGCGTGACAGCGTGGCTGAGCGGCGCTCATCGCCTCGCCATTAGCACAGTTGCGCTGCAGAGCGATATCGCCACGCGATGGATCTCGGCGAACGGCACGCTGGTAAACCTACTTTTCGGCGCGATTTTCTGGCTCCTACTGCTCAGGCCGCAACGCTATCGGCCGGCGATGCGGTATTTCCTGGTGCTTGCCATGGCGGGCAATCTCTTTACCGGCACCGGCTACTTCCTGTTTTCCGGGGTCTTCAACTTTGGTGACTGGGCAGCAGTGATCCAGGGCGCGGAACCCCACTGGATGTGGCAGCTTGGGCTCGTTTTGGTTGGCTTGGCTTCGTACTATGCATCAATGCTAGTGGTAGCCGCCAAACTGAAACCATTTCGAGGCCCGCATGATGCTTCGCGAAGACTTCGAGTTTTGTGCTGGACACCTTACTTCACTGACGGGATTCTTGCCGGACTCGGGGGCTTGCTCAATCCCTTCGGATTGTTTTATGTCATAGCGTCGGCCCTGCCCTCGACGTTGGGCGCCAATGCAGCCTTGATGAGCCTGCCTTTCATGATGCTGCACGGGAGCGGCAGCGAGGAGGAGCAAGTTGGGCCAGTGCGGCGGAGCGGTGCGTGGATCGCTACGGCTGCCGTCGCCAGCCTGCTGTTTATCTTGGTGCTTGGACGCGGGCTCACGTGGTTGCGATAGTGCTCGACTGCTTATCTACTGATCGCAAAGCAGATGTCGATTCCAATACCTGGCCAGCGCGGTCACCCGCAGAAATCCGGCAAGCCCCGGGGTTCCAAGAAATGCAAAGGTTGGTAAATAAACTCCTTTCTGCATCTGGCTCTCGTTTGTCCCAACTCAAAAAATCGAGGAAGCTGAGCTACTTGCCCATCATCCGCGCAAACGACTTGGTATAGAATTGGTGCTGCTTTCGAACCTCACGAAGGAAATTCCGATGAACAGATTCTATTCCCGACACGCCTATTTCGCACTGCTAGCCTTCGCTTCTCTGGCCCTTACTTCCGTTCTCGTTCTGCCCGCCGCAGACAGGACTTCGTCGCTCCCCGCACCCCCGGTGGCAAAGAAAGAGCCCAAAATCACCGAAATCAATGGCCGCAAGTTGGTAGACAACTACTATTGGCTGCGCGAAAAGAAAAATCCAGACGTGAAAGCGTATATGGAAGCCGAAAATGTCTACACGGACGCGGTGATGAAGTCCACCGAGCCGCTGCAGAAGAAGCTCTATGACGAAATGCTGAGCCGGATCAAGGAAACTGACGTGGAAGTTCCCTACAAGGAGGGCGGCTATTTCTACTATCTGCGAACGGAAGCGGGAAAGCAGTACGGGATTCGTTGCCGGAAAAAGGGCAGCCTTGAGGCGCCGGAAGAAATAGTGCTGGATGTGAATGAACTCGCTAAGGGGCAGACATTTATATCCCTGGGGGCTTTTGACGTCAGCGACGACGGGAATCTGCTGGCTTACACGACGGACAACACCGGATTCCGGCAATTCACGCTGGCCGTAAAGGATTTGCGCACTGGGAAAATGCTCGTGGATCACGCCGAGCGCGTCGACTCGGTGGCATGGGCGAACGACAACAAGACCATCTTTTATACCGTTGAAGACGAGGTCTCGAAGCGATCCTATCGGCTGTATCGTCACGCTGTCGGAACGAGCGGCCCCGACAACCTCATCTATGAGGAAAAAGACGAACGATTTGACATCGGCACCAACAAGACGCGCAGCAAAGCCTACTTGTTGCTCATCTCCGGCAGCCACACCACCAGCGAAGCGCGGTACATTCCCGCCGACCAGCCCATGGCGGAATGGAAACTGATCGAACCTCGCAAACAGGACGTCGAGTACTATCCTGATCACAATGGCAATTTCTTTTATATCCGTGTGAACGACACGGGTCGCAATTTCCGCCTGGTCAAGGCGCCGGTCTCGGATCCCGGCAGCAAGAATTGGCAGGAGGTTGTGCCCCATCGCGCCGATGTCATGCTCGATGATACGGATTT
>Ga0209380_10000464_pt1 | contig 28525 bp, 32 predicted proteins | sample HubBroMetageWFT6_FD_188347 | JGI IMG/M metagenome (GOLD analysis project Ga0209380, IMG submission 188347) | Warmed and freeze-thawed soil microbial communities from the Hubbard Brook experimental Forest, New Hampshire - Hubbard Brook CCASE Soil... | ecosystem: Environmental > Terrestrial >... | reverse complement strand
TCGGCATGCAGGCCTATATCTTGCGCTTCGTATCGATCCTGGGCGAACGGTATACCCACGGTCACGTTATCGATTTTTATAGGCAGTTGCGGGCCCACCCGCAGTACCTGGAGATCCTCGGAAACGGCTCTCAGCGAAAGTCTTATTTGTATGTTCAAGACTGCCTCGACGCCATGCTGCTGGCTATCGAATGCGCGCAAGAAAAAGTGAACATATTCAACCTCGGCGTGGACGAGTACTGCGAGGTGAACGACTCGATTCGCTGGATCTGCGCGCACTTAGGGCTCGCGCCCGAACTACGGTACCACGGGGGCGATCGTGGCTGGGTGGGCGACAACCCGTTCATCTTTCTGGACTGTACTGCAATCCGCTCGTTGGGCTGGCGGCCAAAGCTCAACATCCAGCAGGCGGTCATTCGCACGGTCGAGTTTCTGGAACAGAATCCGGCGATCACAGAGGTGGCCGCGTGAAGGTTGCCGTCGCCGGACTATGGCACTTGGGAATGGTAACCGCCGCCTGCCTTGCCTCGCGCGGTCACAACGTCCTTGGTTTTGACGAGGCGCCAATCGTCGAGCAGCTCCAAGAGAACATAATGCCTGTGGCGGAGCCTGGTCTGCGGGAGCTGGTGGCCAAGGCAGTGAGCGAAGGACGTCTGGCTTATACAGCCGACGCCAGCAGGGTCGCCGCAGCCCAGATTCTCTGGGTTTGCTATGACACACCAGTGGACGATAATGACGCCGCCGACAGCGAGTATGTCGTGAGTCAGACCTTATCGCTGCTGCCTCACCTTGCCCCCGGCTCCCTTGTGCTCCTCTCATCGCAGTTGCCGGCGGGTACCACGGCGCGCCTGGAATCGTTCTGGCACAAAAACGGCGGTAGCGAACTGCGCTTTGCGTATTCGCCTGAGAATCTGCGGCTGGGGAAAGCGATCGAAGTATTCACGAATCCAGACCGCGTGGTGGTCGGCGTGCGTACTTCTGAGGATCGTGACATAGTTGCGGCGCTGTTCTCGCCGTTTACTGATCGCATTGAGTGGATGTCGGTCGAGTCGGCGGAAATGACAAAGCACGCGCTAAATGCCTTTCTAGCTACTTCTGTCACTTTCATCAACGAGATAGGTGCGCTGTGCGAGAAGGTCGGCGCGGACGCCGAAGAGGTTGAGCGCGGATTGAAGACCGATGTACGCATTGGCTCGCGCGCCTATCTGCATGCTGGTAGCGCCTTCGCCGGAGGCACACTGGCGCGCGACATCGCCTTTCTACTGAAGATTGCAGAGCAGCAGAACGTGACCGGGTATCTACTTGCAGGAGTGTGGCAGAGCAACGCTTTTCACAAGGGCTGGCTGTGCCGGCGCATGCCGGAAGTGGTGGGCGAGTTGGCCGGCCGTCGCATTGCGATTCTAGGGCTGGCTTATAAACCGGGAACCGACACTCTGCGGCGGTCCGGTGCGGTTGAGGCGGCGACATGGCTGACCCAGCAGGGAGCGACCGTTTCCGCCTTTGATCCAGCGATCCGCGCACTACCGGATGAACTCGCTGCGACATTGTCGCTGTGCGGCGATGTGGCTGACGCCCTGAGCGGCGCCGACGCTGTATTGATCGCGACGCCCTGGCCCGACTTCCGGGATATTTCCGCAGACCTGCTGCTCGCGCGAATGCGCCAGCCGGTGGTGTTCGACCCGGGCAGACACCTGCAACAGGCCCTCGGGGCGGATCCCCGCGTGCGCTACTTCGCCGTCGGTCGTGGAGATCCGCTTATGAGGCAAGGGGGTACAGCACGGACAGAATGAAGCTCGCCGACAGAGTCGCAGTAGTAACCGGAGCTAGCCAGGGCTTCGGTTATGCCATTGCTAGCCGTTTCGTCCAAGAAGGCGCTAGCGTGCTATTGTGCGCCCGGACAGTGGACGATCTTGAGGGCGCCGCGGAAGGTGTGCGGGCCGCTGCCGCTCCCGGCGCGCAGGTCTTCGCGGAGCGTGCCGATGTGAGTTCGGAAGCCGACGTCGGCCGTCTCGCAGAGATCATCAAAAAGCAGTTTGGGAAACTCGATATCCTGGTTTCGAACGCGGGCGTCTACGGACCCAAAGGTGCAGTCGACGAAGTCTCATGGTCCGACTGGTCGCGGGCGATTTCCATTAACCTCCTTGGAACCGTCCTCTGCTGCAGGACGTTCCTACCCTTGCTTCGGCAAGCGACGCGCGGGAAGATCCTCCTTGTTTCCGGCGGAGGCGCCACCAAACCTCTGCCTTTCCTGAGCGCCTATGCCGCCTCCAAGGCGGCTGTGGTGCGGTTTGGAGAGACTTTGGCCGAGGAGCTTCGCGATGCCGGCGTCGACGTCAATAGCATCGCACCCGGTGCGCTCAACACCCGCTTGCTAGAGGAAGTGCTGTCAGCGGGACCTGAGAAGGTAGGCCAATCTTTCTATGAAGCCTCGCTGCGGCAGAAGGAGTCGGGCGGCACGCCCCTCGAGCGCGGCGCCGAGCTATGTGTGTATCTTGCCAGCTCCGAGAGCGACGGAATCACCGGCAAGCTCATTAGCGCTGTGTGGGATCCGTGGACAGACTTCGCTGGGCATCGCCAAGACCTCCAAAAGACGGACGTTTACACGCTCCGGCGCATCGTGCCCGGCGAACGGGGACTGCCCTGGGGTTGACAATGCGCGTCGCGATTATAGGCTGCGGTCTGATCGGCCAGAAGCGTGCGCGTGCGCTCCCGCAGGGCTGGTCACTGGCCCTGTGCTGCGATCGGGTGCGAGGGCGCGCGGAGAGCGTGGCCCATTTATATCCTGGGGCGCAAATCACGACTGAGGCGGAATCGGCCGCCGCCAACCCCGGGATCGACCTCGTTATTGTTGCCACCACTCATGACATGTTGGCGCCGCTGGCTGCACGGGCGGCGGGGGCTGGCAAACACGTGTTGCTGGAAAAGCCGGGGGCGCGTTGCTCGGCCGAACTCGACCCGGTCGCCGACGCCGCACGGTCAACCGGAGCGCTGGTGAGGGTTGGGTTCAATCACCGTTATCATCGTGCGTTCCGCAAGGCCCGCGCAATTCTGGACACAGGCGCGCTGGGTGAACCGATGTTCGTTCGCGCCCGCTACGGCCACGGTGGCCGGCCTGGATATGAAAAGGAATGGCGCGCAGTTCCGGAGATTTCAGGCGGAGGCGAAGCAGTCGATCAGGGCGTCCATCTTATCGACCTTGCCCGATGGTTTCTGGGCGAGTTCGTGGTGGTTCAGGGTGCCGCGCCTACCTTCTACTGGAATATGCCCGTGGAGGACAATGCTTTTTTTCTGCTGCGAACGGAGAGTGGCCGCGTCGCTTTCCTGCACGCGAGCTGGACCGAGTGGAAGAATTTGTTCTCGTTCGAATACTCGGGACGCTGCGGCAAGCTCGAGATCACAGGCTTAGGCGGTAGCTACGGGATCGAGCGGCTGGCACACTACCAGATGCTGCCGGGAATGGGTCCGCCGGAGACCACGATTTATGAGTATCCGGGCGCCGACGATTCGTGGGAGACGGAGATGGCGGACTTCTCGGAAGACATCCGGCTCCAGCGTACGCCATTACCGGGCATTGTTGATGCTCAGGCGGCGCTACGCATCGCCGAGCAGATCCGCATGGGAAGGCAACCGTGATCATTACGAGAAGTCCATCGCGCATCTCATTGGGAGGCGGCGGCACCGACTTGCCGTCGTATTACCGCCAGCACGGCGGATTCGTGATCGCTGCGGCGATTGATAAGTACGTTTACATCACGCTGCATCAGACTTTCGTCGAGGAAGCGATTATCAAGTATTCCCAGACTGAGCGTGTAAAGAGAATAGAAGATATCCATCATCCGCTCGTCAGGGAAGCTCTGCTGCTGACCGGTGTCCCCCCCGAAGGTCTGGAAATCGCGAGCATGTCTGACATCCCGGCGGGCACGGGATTGGGTTCCTCCGGCTCTTTCACCACTGCGCTGCTGCAGGCGCTGCACACGCACAAGAAGACGATCGTGCCGAAGCAAGAACTTGCCGAGCAGGCCTGCCACGTCGAGATCGATCTTGCGCAGGAACCGGTGGGGAAGCAGGACCAGTACATTGCCGCCTTCGGTGGGATTACCTGTTTCGAGTTCCTGCCCGATGATCGCGTGCAGGTCGACGTGGTGCGGCTGAACAGCGAGACGCTCTCCAACCTAGAAGACAATCTGTTGTTGTTTTTCACCGGCTATACGCGGTCCGCTTCGCAGATCCTCGCGGACCAGGACCAGCGTACTCGCTCCATGGATCAGTCGATGATCGACAATCTCCATTTCGTCAAAGAACTGGGATACCAGAGCCGATGTGCTCTGGAGTCTGGGAACCTGCGGCAGTTTGCCGACATCATGCACGTGCACTGGGAGCACAAGAAGAAGCGTTCAGGAGCAATGAGCAACCGCTCGATCGACGAATATTACGAACTGGCTCGGGCCAACGGCGCGCTGGGCGGGAAGCTGATCGGCGCCGGTGGGGGCGGGTTTCTTATGTTTTACACCGAGGACAAAACACGGCTCCGGCGCGCCATGCTAGCTGCAGGCCTGCGCGAGGTTCGGCTTCGGTTTGACTTCCAGGGCACCACTGTAGTGACCCAGTCGTGAAGGAACACGCACTTCCGGTAGCTGTCCTTGCCGGGGGTCTGGCAACGCGTCTGCGACCCCTGACCGAGACTATCCCCAAGGCCTTAATCGAACTGAACGGCGAGCTATTTGTCGCGCACCAGTTGCGGCTATTGTCCTCTCGAGGCATCAATCGGGTCGTGCTGTGCGTAGGTTATCGCGGCGAGATGATCCGGGACTTTGTCGGTGACGGTTCGCGGTTTGGGCTGCGCGCCGAGGTGCTGTTCGACGGACCGATGTTGCTCGGCACTGCTGGCGCCATTCGCCACGCTCTTCCGCTGCTGGGCGAGAATTTCTATGTCCTGTACGGCGACTCCTATCTACCTTGCGATTATTCTGCCGTAGCCAGTGCGTTCCTGAGCAGTGGCAAGCGCGGCCTTATGACGGTTTTTCGCAATGATGGCAACTTCGACGCCAGCAATGTGGAGTACCGCGACGGACATATCGTTCGCTATGACAAGAAGAACACGACGCCGGCGATGAGGCACATCGACTATGGCTTGGGCGCGTTCCATGCAGACGTTTTCGCCGAGATGCCCGACGGCGTCCCCTGCGACCTGGCGGCCGTATACCAAAGTCTTCTGAGCGCCGGGGACCTGGCCGCTTTCGACGTTCCGGAGCGCTTCTACGAGATCGGCTCGCCACGCGGCCTGGAGGAGACCTCTGAGTATTTGCGGAAGACCCGCTCGAAGCTGTGAGCGATCACTGGTGCGCCGCGTCCCCGGACGCGCTGAGATCGTAAAGGGGCGAGTTGCGATATTTCAACAAGGCCCGCAGCCAGGTTAACGGATCGCGAAAAACGGTCACTTTCTTCCCTTCCGAGAACGAACGTGCGCGGTAGTTCACTGGCAGTTCCAGCGGGCGGTAGCCCTTGCGAAGCAGCTTAATCACGATCTCAAAATCGAAGTCAAACCGGTTGCATTCGAACTGGAGGCCGTATAGACACTCGCGCCGGAACACTTTGAACATGCTGAAGGGGTCGCTTAACCGCTGACGGTAAATGAGGTTGAACAGCATCAAAAACATCAGGTGCCCGAAGTTGAACAACGCAGCCAGTCCCCCGGCGTCGTTGAAGTTGCGTATCTTCCACAGCCGCGTGTTCATCGTGTGCCGTGAGCCGATTACAAGGTTCTGACGGAAGCCCAGAATCGGCTGAATCAAACCCTCGTAATCGTCGAGGTCGTATTCCAGATCGGCATCCTGGAACAGGACCACATCCCCGGTCGCGGCCCTAAGCCCGTTTCTTACCGCATGTCCCTTGCCGCTCGGCCTGTCTTCCAGAATCAGCCGCACGCGCGGATGGTCGCGGTAGGCGAGCGCCAGTTCGCGACTACCGTCACTGGAATTGCTTTCCACAAGAATGATCTCGATCTCCATGTTGGGAATCTGCTTCTCGACCAACATCTCCATCAGTCTGGGAAACGTGGAACGTTCGTTGTAGAGCGGGAGAATAACGGAAAGCCGCGGGACGGGCGCGACTTGCTTCGGGCGAACTATGAAAATCAATCGGCTATGCAGGAACCGAAACGCCCGGTTCCGCACGAACCCCGGGCTGGCGGCGATTACCAGCCGCAGTAACCGGTACCGCCACGCGGGCGGTAGCGTGGCCAGTTTCCGCCGCATGTATTGAAGCGATACGACGTAATCGTCGGGCATGATTATCGGATCTCCGAAGCCACCCTTGATAAGCAGGCTCTGCATCGTATCCGAAGTGAAATAGTAGCGGTTGTAGCGTTTAAACTCCCACCAGGTCGAACGGAACACCCGCGCGGTGCGGCTGTCGAGTGTAGGCGCAATGACCATTAGGCATCCACCAGGTGACAGCAGCGAACGGACAATGGCAAGGCAGGCGAGCGGATCGCTCGTCTGTTCCAGAGCGCAATACAGGATGCATCCGGCAAACGAGCCATCGCCATCCTTCGTCCGATGGTCCTCGAGTTCCATGGGCGAGAGGGATACCACCTCGAAGCCGCGCCGGCCCGCCTCGGCCTGGAGCGACTCTCCGGCGCCCACGAGCAGCAGCCTACCGGCCGAGGTCCCCGCATAGGAAACGAACTGGTCCAGCCGTGTCGCGGCATTAGCCGCATGGATCTCGTAAGCACCCTCGCCAGCCTCGAGTGGCTTCGCGCCGGACGGAACCGGTGCCTCCGGCTGGGGATTCAGGAACGTCAATGAACAGTCACGGCAACAACAAACGGGACAGTTCTCGACGATGAACTCGTAATCTAGTTCCGCGCAGCCGCAAATGAGGCATTCCCGCTGCACGCGCCCGGTTCCACCTTTTACTCTTGTAGACTTCGCCGTCGCTATCATGGGGCGTCCTGAGCGCCGGGCAGTTTGGCCAGCACCATGAATTCCCCAATGTTGATGTGGCGGTACTTCCCCTTGGTGCGTGCCGGCAGGCAGAGACCCACGACACCCAGCCCTCTGTGCAGAGCTGGAGTTAATGTCCGGAGCTGATCGGTCAGGTACTGGTACGTGATCGTCTTGGTAGCCCGCTCAAAAGTGATGTCGCCGAATCCGGCCTTTTCGAGCACCATGCGCATCGCCTGACGCGAGAAAATCGTCAGGTGTTGCATCGGTTGGAGCATCGGCCAACTCGACCCCATCACATGGCGTAGGAAGTGTCCTGCGTCGGGGGTTGTCATTACGAGGCAGCCCCTGGGCGCCAGTAAATGGCGGATCTTTCTCAAGAAGTCTTTGGGCCTAGGCACGTGTTCGATCAGATCGAATGCCGTGATCAGATCGTAGGACCGATTGCTGTCGAACGCGTCCACGCTGGAGCACGAAATGCGCGACCGTACCGCTGGGTCAGCGGCCGCGATTGCAGCGCGCGAGAACTCCAGCCCTTCGACTTCGAAGCCGTTCCCGGCCGCCACCTCCATAAAGTAGCCACACGAGCAGCCAATATCCAGCAGCCGGCCCCTTTGCACCCGCGGAAGAAGCTGTTCCAGGCGGTGCCGGAAGTGTTCGAGCTTCATGTCGCGGGCCTCGACATAATCGCGATACAAGCCCTCCTCATACTCGTTGTCGGCGTAAGAGAGCATCTCATCGGGCGGCGGCAGTGGATGCTGGAAGATGACCCGGCATTCCGGGCAGAAGTGGTACACCGCGCCGCCTCTGCGGGACAGAAGGCGCGGCCGTGTGCTGCCGCAGATCGTACATTGTGTCATTGTGTTTTACCTTGCCGAGCCGGAAACATCGAACGCACCCGCTTCTCCATCAGGCGATCGAGCAGCATGCCAACAGGGAACGGGAACGAACGGGCCAGCCAAACCAGCAGACCATAGGAGGTTGGGACGTACGTCATGAAACGGTTCTTTTGAATGGCGGCGATGGTCGCTCGTGAAACAGTTTCCACCGGGACGGTGAAGCGCGTCTCGGCCCTCCGTTCGCGCTGGACGAAGGTTTCGTGCGCGAAAAAGTCTGTCTCTACACGCCCCGGGCAAATTACATGCACGCGAACACCGGTTTGTTTTAGTTCGAGTTTCAAGGTGTGCGCCCAGGCAACCAAGCCGTGCTTCGCCGCGCTGTAAACACCGCACGGAGTCATCACCAAGCGGCCCGCGATCGAGGCCATTACGACAACGTCCCCGCGGCCGGCTCCTAGCATCCCTGGCAGGAACTCCCGAGTGATGAGGCAGCCACCCAAGAAGTTTACAGTCAACAGGCGCTCGATCTCCTCGGCCGGCATCTCCTCGAACAGCCGGTAGACTGCGAAACCAGCGTTGCTTACAAGAACATCGGGCGGGCCGAATTGGCGAACGTACTCTTCCGCCAGCCGGCGCACTTCTCCCAGGTCAGCGACATCGCATGCCATCGCGCAGATCGAAGGCGAAATTGCGGCGAGTTCGGAGCGAGCGCTCTGGAGCTTAGCTGGGTTATTGGAAACGATGGTCACATGTGCACCCCGCCGGAGAAAATCCACGGCGAGTTGCTTGCCGATGCCGCTTGAGCCACCAGTGATCAGCACCTTCGCCGGTACCTTCACGCAGGCTTTCCCAAGGCAACGAGGTTGGAACAGACACCCGCCACGCGAATCCTCTTGATGGCCGTCTGCCAATCCGGTGGAAACAGCTCGGCCAGACCCGCTTCGGTGAGCATATTCAAATTTTCCTCTTGCGCCCAATACCGGTACCGCGTTCGGCGCAGCAGCCCACGATAAACCTTTGGGGGCAGAAAATGCAGCAACGGGAGGCCGGAGTGATGTTCTACCGGAAACCAACGGTTGGGAGTAGTGATGAAGAAAGCCTTCCCCACACGGCACAGCTCCCGCACAAAGCCAACTTGAGCCGCGCGGCGACCTACGTGTTCGATTACCGCATTGCTGAACACGATGTCGAAGGCCCCGGTGGCAAACGGCAGTGGGTGACCGGGCTCGACTCGGCGATAGGTCAGCCCAGGGTAGCGGGCTTCTAAGTGCGAGCCGTCCTCCGTTCCGACGCAGGTGATCCGGTGCGGATACGGATACAGCTGTTCGAAATAGTTCGACTCTTGAAACGAATCGTCGCTGGTCACGCCGACGTCCAGAATCGCCGTCTCCACCCCCGGCTTAAAGTGCTCCATGAACGTCTGAAACATCTTCCGTCGCATATGCCAGGAAATCCGTGAAGCGAGACTCGTCGCGTGTTGGTAGTAAGCGGAAGGGCCTGGACTCAGTACAGTCACCGTAAACATCCCACCTTCAGAACATCGCCTTGGAGCATTGTCAGGGTTTCTAGAGAGCACCCAGCCAGGTTATTCCCAGCCGGGCGGAGCCTGTTCAGGATGGATTGCTCGAACGAGGCCACCGGGATCCTCCCATCGATCTCTCCGCCGCTTGAGGTCGCGATCCGGCGCGCCTGGAAGCATATTTCATCAGCGAACAACTTGAGTCTCAGTTCGGAGATCAACTTCATAGGAATAGTTGTGCGAGCCCCTTAAGATCCATTCAGCAACTTCTGCGACAGAGCTGACGCGCGCTGGCTCGGAATTTTACGGAAATCGTTTACCGCGGGCGACGTGTTGGCAGCGCTGCACCCCGACTTTGAGGATAAACAAACGGCCTTGGCGGTCGCGGATGCTGGCCATGGCGCGTACCACCATTGATGGCATGGCGGTCGAGCAGGTCCGCTATGTCACGTACCTCCACGGGGAAGTCACCGCTGAAACTCATGCTCCAGCCGCGCGCCATAATGTCGCCTGTATACGTTTCGCGACCATCGATAGTGTACCAAAATGTAATGTCGCACCGGCGCGTCCTTCTTCTGGGAAATGATCAACGACTGGCGTCAGGTAGCGTGCGCTTGCCGTGCCGTCTCTTCGAACTCGTCGGCAAAAACCTCGAACTAGATAGGCTTGCCAGTCACCGCCGCCAGGATTTCGCGCGGAACGCTTCGTAGCTCTTCACTCCAGCGGCCCGCACCAGGGGTTTCGTCGTGAAGCCCTTGATTAAGGGGTTGGCCTGCGCCTGCAGAATTTGTGCCTCGTTGGCGCCATCGGCGAACGACTTGATTTTCAGCTCAGAGATTCTTCTCATGCGTTTTCCGTAGTTGTCTTCAAGATCCAATCGTCCGCGTCAGAAAGCGATTCAACGCACTGGTCGGGCGCATGTGTTTTGCCCTTAGCAACCTGGCGAACGGATCGTACGTTACGACAAGATGCATCGTACAACCGCAATGCACCACATTAACTACGGTCTGGGGGCGTTCCATCGCAGCGTATTCGCCACGATTCCTGCCGGCGAAAAGCGCGACCTTGCCATCATTTACGAGGACCTGCTCAAAGCGGGGAACCTGGCAGCCTATGAGGTTCACGAACGATTCTATGAAGTCGGTTCTTCTGAGGGCCTGCGCGAAACATCCGAGTTAGTCAGTGACGAGACAGGTGCGGATCCCGTTAGACTTCGTCTAGCGTCACATCGGGTGCTCCTGACGCCTAGCAGACTGACCGATCTTCTGGCTGTGTTATTCTGACCAATTGATTGCCCCGATGTCGAACGCACCTGATATTCCCATGAGCTTCTCAGCGCTCTTTCTTATTGAAGTGGAAGAGGTTGCGCGCCGCCTGGATACCGCAACGATTGAACGGATGGCCTCCCTGTTAGCCGGCGTTCGCGAGCGATCCGGCCGCCTGTTCATCCTTGGTGTGGGCGGCAGCGCGGGCAATGCTTCGCATGCCGTCAACGATTTCCGTAAGTTGGCAGGAATCGAGACATACGCACCGACCGACAATGTTTCGGAATTGACCGCCAGAGTGAACGACGAAGGCTGGCCGACAGTATTTGAGGCATGGCTGCGGGTGAGCCGTCTGCAATCGCGCGACGCGATTCTTGTGTTCTCAGTGGGCGGAGGGAGCGTCGAGCGCAACGTGAGCCCGAACATCGTTGCGGCACTCGATTACGCGAAGTCGATCGGTGCGAGCGTACTGGGAATAGTCGGGCGGGACGGCGGTTACACGGCCCGTGTCGCGGATGCTTGCGTCATCATTCCGACGGTCCATGCTGACAGAGTCACGCCTCACTCGGAGGCATTTCAGGCGATCGTGTGGCACCTTTTGGTGTCGCATCCGGCGCTCCAGCAGAAAGCCACGAAGTGGGAATCGATAACGCCAACGCGCTGAAACGCGCGGTGTTTCTGGATCGAGACGGCGTCATAAACGAAGCAGAGGTGCGAAACGGCAAACCTTATCCGCCTGCGAACGCTGCCTCTTTACAAATTCCTCAGGGAACGGCGGAGGCCCTTGCGCGGCTGAAAGAGCACGAGTTTCTGTTGCTGGTGGTCACCAATCAGCCCGATGTCGCCCGGGGCAAACAGCAGCGCAGTACGATCGAGGAAATCAACCGCCGGCTGTGTACTGAGTTGCCGTTGGACGATGTGCTGACCTGCTACCATGATGATGCGGACAACTGCGATTGCCGCAAGCCGCGGCCAGGGCTGATGAAGCGCGCTGCGCTGCAACTCGGGATTGACCTGGGTCACAGTTACCTGATCGGTGATCGCTGGCGCGACATCGAAGCCGGTGCGAACGCCGGATGCAAGACCATTCTGATCGACCGGGGATATACGGAACGGGCCCCGGCAGCGCCCCCCGACATGCGTGTGGGGTCGCTGCGTGACGCCGTCGATTGGATACTGAAGACAACTACGGAGAACGCGTGAGAAGTGTCTCTGAACTGAAAATCAAACTGTTTGCCGACGGCGCGGATAAGGCACAGATCCTGCAGGCGCAAACCAATCCTCTGATCAAGGGTTTTACGACCAACCCCACGCTGATGCGTGCAGCCGGCGTGAAGGACTACGAGGCGTTCGCGCACGAGATCCTGGCAGCCGTGACTGACAAGCCCATTTCCTTCGAGGTGTTTGCCGACGAGTTCGCGGAGATGGAGCGGCAAGCGCACAAGATCGCGGGCTGGGCCAACAACGTATACGTGAAAATCCCGATCACTAATACCCGGAGTGAATCGGCAGTGTCGCTAATTCGCCGTCTGTCACATTCCGGAGTCAAGTTGAATGTCACGGCCATTCTAAGTTTAGAGCAGGTACGTGGGGCCGCCGAAGCCCTGGCAGGAGGAGCTCCGTCGGTGGTTTCGGTATTCGCGGGAAGGATCGCCGATACGGGACTCGATCCGGTTCCGCTCATGACTGACGCTTTGAAACTGGTCTCGCCCAATCCGGGCATGGAACTACTGTGGGCGAGTCCTCGTGAGTTGCTGAACATCTTTCAGGCGAACGATGTGGGATGCCACATCATTACCGCAACTGACAGTGTGCTCAGCAAGCTCAAGGTCGTGGGCAAGAGCCTTGAAGACTATTCGCTGGAAACGGTGCAGATGTTCTATAACGATGCCGCGCATTCTGGATATCAGCTCTAGAAAGGCAGATTCCTGGGGAGTTCCTACATGATCGGTGGTCCCACTTCAACGCCCAACGCGGAAGATCGCGATGTGGAGCTGCTGGTCCCTGCCAACGACGTTACGGATCCTGAACTCTCCATCGTGATTCCAGCGCTCAACGAGGAGCTCACGATTGCGCGGTTCGTGGACTGGTGCATGGAGGGCCTTCAGCACACCAAAGTCAGAGGCGAGGTGTTGATAATCGACAGTTCCGCTGACGCCACGGCTGGGATCGCGGTGGCAAGAGGTGCGCGGGTGTTAAAGGTGCCCAAGCGTGGGCTGGGACGCGCGTATATCGACGCCGTCCCGTTTATTCGTGGCGAGTACGTTCTGATGGGCGACGCTGATTGTACCTATGATTTCCGCGACCTCGGACCATTCATGCAGAGCTTTCGCGCCGGTCATGAATATGTCATGGGGTCGCGCTTCCGAGGCTACATCGAGCCTGGTTCCATGCCGCCCCTGCACCGGTATTTCGGCACACCTATCACGACCTGGTTGCTAAATTTCCTTTATGGCAGTGACTTCTCCGACATTCATTGCGGCATGCGTGGCATTAGTCGTGATGCGCTGTGTCGAATGGACTTGCACTCGCAGTCCTGGGAATACGCCTCAGAGATGGTATTGAAGTCAGTGCGTATGGAATTGAACACCGCTGAAGTTCCGGTCCGCTTTCTGAAGGACCAGGAAGGGCGGTTCAGCCATCACAAGCGAGCTGGTTGGTTCTCGCCATGGCATGCCGCGTGGATCAACCTGAGAGCGATGTTCATTTACGGGGCGGATTTTTTCCTCTTTCGTCCAGGACTGGTGCTTTTGTCGATTGGGCTGTTGTTGACGTTGCCGATGACCTTCGGCCCGGTGAGGCTCGGTCCCGTCACCTTCTCGCTCTACTGGATGCTATTAGGCCTCTCGTTGTCGGTACTGGGATTGCATGGGTTCTACTTGGGCGCCTTGGCGCGAGTGTTCTTCGATTACAGCGGCACGATTACCCGGCGTTTCTTGGGAATGTTCTCCTACACTCGGTCCGTCATACTCAGTGCCCTCGCCGTCGTCGCCGGTATCGCGCTGGCCGTGCCTCTCGTTTCAGAGTATCTCCGTTCCGGGTTGCGATTGCCCGGGGACGTTGCGCCTGCAAGCCATATGGCGGTGTCCGGGTTGCTCTTTGTGATGGGCGGGACTATGAATTTCACCTTTACGCTAGCGCTCCATGCCGCGGCCGCGAATGTCCAGCGGCGATAGGAAGCTACTGCGTGAGGGCGCTCGCGACCGCTCCTACGGGCAAGACTACCAAGCATCCGTGGTGGATCGCTTCGGGGTATGGCTCTCCGCCCGTCAGATTTGCAGGTTTGCGGGATCGCTGGCGGACAAAGAACTGGGGGATTTTGGTTGTGGTTACCACGCGGCGTTTGTCCGACGTGTATTGCCTAAGTTGAAGCAGGCGGTCGTGGTGGACTTCGCGTTGTCCCCAGACCTCAAGGGCCTTCCAAATTTAACGGCGATCGAAGGCATTGTGCCTAACGTGCTCACGCAGGTGCCGTCGTCGAGCTTGGATATTGTGCTTTGCATCTCTGTTCTAGAACATTTATGGGACCCGTTAACAGCGCTTCAGGAGTGCTTGCGTATTGTACGACCTGGAGGAACGTGCGTTTTCAATGTTCCGTCCTGGCGAGGCAAACGCTTTCTCGAGTTTTCGGCATTTCGGCTTGGGTTAAGCCCGAAAGATGAGATGGACGACCATAAGGCATATTACGATGTAAAGGATTTCTGGCCTTTATTGGTGCGTGCGGGATTCCGGCCAAGCAACATCCGATGTTTCTCGCACAAGTTCGGTCTGAATACCTTCGCCGTCTGCCGGTCGACGAACGACAGCGCGGACACCGCACAATGAGCAATCACCGCAGTTACTTCATCGTCGGTGGAGCCGGGTTCATCGGCAGCCACTTTACTGACCGCCTGTTGGCAGACAACTCTGTGGCGAGGGTAACCCTGTACGACAACTTTTCCTCAGGCCGCGAATGGCATTATGAGCAGCACGCGCGTGATCCGCGCTTCCGTGTGGTTCGCAGCGACGTGAAAGATATCGAGGCGTTGACCGCTGCCATGCGGGGCCACGACGTCGTAATTCATCTGGCCTCGAATCCTGATATCGCACGCGCCGCAACTGATCCGGATATCGATTTCCGCGAGGGTACGTACCTGACCAACAACGTGGTGGAAGCAATGCGGAAATCGGGAACAAAAGCAATTCTGTACGCATCCGGCAGTGGCGTGTACGGCGACCTGGGAGGAGAAGAAGCCGATGAGGACCATGGTCCGCTGCTGCCGATCTCCACATATGGGGCGAGCAAGCTGGCTGGCGAGGTACTGATAACTTCTTACTGTCACATGTTCGATTTCACCGGCCGAGTCTTCCGCTTTGGTAACGTCGTGGGACCGCGGCAGACCCACGGAGTCGGCTTTGATTTTCTGCGGCAACTGCTGAAGAATCCGCGAAAACTAAAGATCCTAGGCGACGGTACTCAGAGTAAGTCGTACATCCATGTTTCCGATGTGGTCAGCGCCGTGCTGCTGGCGGTTGAGAGATCAACGGGAGGATTTGTAGCGTACAACGTAGCTACAGGTGATTACATTACCGTGACCGAGATCGCGCACCTTGCCGCGGAGTGCGCCAGTCTGGCGCCCGAATCCGTCGAATTCGAGTACACCGGCGGGAATCGCGGGTGGAAGGGCGATGTACCGGTGGTTCGGCTGAACACCGATCGCATTCGAGGCCTGGGCTGGAGTTGCGGCGCCAGTTCGCGCGAGGCGTTGCGGAAATCGATGTTGGCCATGGTGCCCGACCTAAGATCGGGTCGACTTTAGCCGTGGCGGAGGACGCGTGAGCGCAACAAATCGTGACGATTGGGACAGTCATTGGAAGGAGTACAGCGAAGGCGCATCCTTCAACCCAGCGCAGGAGTACCGCCGCCGGTTGATCGTCAAGCTGCTGGGTTTGCGCGGGAGCGGCTCAGGGGTCCGGTTGCTGGACATCGGCAGCGGACAAGGGGACTTGGCCGCCAACATCCGCACCAGTTTTCCGGGGGCCGAGATTATGGGATTGGAACTCAGTCACAATGGGATCGAAATTTCCAGGTCGAAAGTGCCCGATGCCCGCTTCGTTCAATGCAACCTCCTGAAACAAACCGAGCCACCGGCGGATTTGCGCCACTGGGCGACCCATGCTGTGTGCTCTGAAGTCATCGAACATGTGGACGACCCGGTCCGACTCCTCAGCAGCGCGCGCGAATACATGCGGCCTGAATGTACGTTGGCGCTGACGGCTCCTGGTGGACCGATGTCGGCGTTCGACAAGCACATCGGCCATCGCAAGCATTTTCGGCCAGACGAGATCGTCGGCCTGTTGCAACAGGCGGGGTATCGAGCGGAGTTCGCGGGGAAAGCCGGTTTTCCTTTTTTCAACCTTTACCGCTGCGCGGTCATCTTGCGGGGTCAAAAGCTGGTTGATGACATCAGCGTGGGGAACAACTCTCCAGGCACACGCATGGCGCGGTTTGTCATGTCTGTGTTTCACCTACTCTTCCGTGTGAATCTGCAAGGTTCGCCGTGGGGATGGCAGATGATCGCTAAGGCCATGCCCCTGTCGCGATCAAACAATGGATAACACAGCAACGACTCCTAAACGGACGCGCGTAACAGCAGCCATGTTGTTTGTCGCTCTGTCCGGTTGCTACCTGTCACTGTCTCCGGGATCGATTGCTGGCCAGGGTTACGCCAGCGAGGAGATGGATTCTGGTTTGCGGATGCTCTCGGTATCGACTGCTTGGCTAAAGGGACACCCGGTGTCCACGATGGTGTGGTCCCGCCACGGACCCATGCCCGTGCTCTTCGATCTCCCGTTCCTCAAGCTTGGTAAGCTTCTAGTGTCGCCTGACTTCGTGCTTTCATTTTCACCCGCGATTTTCACGGCGGGATTGCTGACGATTCTGTTCCTGTGGCTGCGGAAGGTGTGCACTCATGGCATGAGTCTCTTCCTGACTCTTACGGCGGCATGGGGCACGATGCTATGGCCGTACGCCTACATTGGCTTGGAGACGAAGCAATCCTTCTTCTTATTGCTGGCTGGGTATCTCGGCCTGGCTTGTGGGAAGATACGTGGATGGCCGAGTCTGCTGCTGTTCGCCGCGACCTGCGGCATTGCCTTGTCGCTTAAGTCCACGGGCATTACGCTATGGCCGGTGATTGCCTACCTGATCTACGTGCAGTTCAGGGGCGATTACAGGTCACGGCAGGCCCAAATAATTGCCGTAATCGGAGTCATAGGCGTGATTTGGCTGATCGGACATTGGGGAACCAACGCTTTCTGGGGTCCTCGAGGCGGTGGCGGTAACAACCTGAAGCCATGGCTCATTGAAACACCGCTGCAATTCTTCATCAACATGGTTGGAGTTTTTGGATCGCCGACAAAGGGTCTGATCGTTTATGCGCCTTTGCTAATCGCGAGTTTCTACGCGATACCGCGTATCTTTCGCACGAACCGGGAGATTGCCATCTATACCTTGCTCGTGACGGCATGTGCACTGGGCCTGTTGTCGTTGCTGAAATACCCAGGCGACGAGACATGGGGTAGCCGTTACATGCACCCAGCCATCGCGCCACTAGTGCTTTGCATCGGCGCAGCGTGGCCTAAGTTCCGTTGGCGACGAGAAGGGGGTGTTCTTCTGTGTCTAGCGGCTTTCGGGTTGATAGTCTCTTTCCTGGGAGCGTTTTACTACTACGGCATGTTGAATTCCGCGATGAAGAATTCCGACCAAAATACGATGGAGCGGATCAACGGCGACAACGATTGGAACCACATTCTGTTTAATGCCCGGCTCTTCAAAGTGTGGATTTCCGATGGCAATTCAGCGCCCGTGGCGTGGACTCCATCACACATTTGGGTATGGACTGCCCCGCCGGATGCGCCGCCGTGGAAGAGCCTCAACCTGCGCGATTACTGTCAACCGCAGTCGTTTATTGTGCGTTGTTGGCGCGTTCCGAAGAATGGTGTCGTGTTACGCATCTTCATAACCTATGTATGCTCTCTCATTCTTGGCGTTCTGCTGCTAGGCATAGTGATCGTCCGCACCGTGAAGGAGGCGCGCACCGAGCGTGCCAGCGAACTCGCCCTAAATGCAAACGAAGTTCACGCTAACTGAGCCACAAATAGATTTCAGAAGATACTCTAACCGAAATGAATCCGACTTCGTTACCGAATATCGATTGGATCAGGGCAAGGATTGCAGAAGAACCTTACTGGTTCCACCGGATGGAACTTCTGAATGGATTAGTGACACCGGGCTGGAGCGACCCCAAGGTCGACAAACTGCCCTATTTTGGGCTGCCCGCGGATATGACGGGGATGCGCGTCCTGGATATTGGTAACGCCGAAGGCTTTTTCTCCTTTGAAGCCGAAAGGCGCGGCGCAGCGGAGGTCGTCGGCATCGAGAACTATCCTCCCATGGCCCGTAAGTTTGAGACCTGCCGCGCTGCGCTCGGCTCAGGAGCGCGCACGTATATGGTGAACGTTTACGATCTTAATCCTGGCACCTTGGGCACCTTCGATCTCGTTATGTTTTTCGGAGTTCTTTATCATCTTCGCCATCCTATTCTGGCTTTGCAAAAGGTCGCAGCGGTATGCACCGGCACCGTGCTGATGCAGACCGCAACCTGCGAAGACACGAGCAAAAAGCCGATGGCCGAATTCCACCCTTTTGGTATCAAGAGCGGGCCACCGGAGAACCCCAGTTACGATCCCACCTGCTTCTGGTTCCCCAACTTCGCGTGCTGCATCGCTATGATGCAACACGTAGGATTCCAGGACGTGGAGCAGATATCAAAGGGAGCCCCTGTGGGCGGCGTGTTCCGAGGCCGCGCGGCCGTGCAACAGAAAGGCGCTCCCCCTGACGAGATGAAGGCGCCATGGTCTTGAGGCTAACGGAAGCGGGCCGCTCGCAATTCATGAGATCCGCAATGACGTTCTGTATCGAGGAGTGATGGGTGACTGATCACGCTGCCAAGCAGTGGGCAGCCAAGCAGATTGCACGGTCGCGCACCCTGCGGCGCGCACTCTACGGCGGCCACGAAGAAGACAGGGTGAGGGTCGTCCATGGCATCGTGCGTCGGCTGCCGATTCCAGTCGAGACCAAGCAGAAAGTTCTGGATTGGTGCATCGGCTGGATCCTGGACCGGCAAAAATCGGCGGCGCGAGCGGGGATGCAGAAGGCCCAGGCCGATTGGAACGCCCGGGGCCAGCGGCGGCTGAATCGGCTCCTCTCCAGCGATGAAGTTCTCGAAGTGCCACCTACAAAATCCCCCGTGATGACTTTCATCTCGGTGGCCAAGGAGAAGGCTCACCTCACGGTGTTAAGCCTGGAATCCGTCATCAAGTTCGCCGACGTTACGTACGAACTCATCGTGGTCGACAACGCGTCGGCTGACTCGACCTTGGCAATGCTGGAACGATTCAAGGGAGCCAAGATCATTCGTAACCTGACCAATGTCGGCTTTGGGCCGGCATGCATGCAGGCCGCCGACATCGCGACGGGGCATTATCTTTGCTTTCTCAATAACGATGCACTTCTCACGCGAGGTGCAGTCCCGGCTATGCTGAGGAACTTTGAACACGAACAGGTTGGTGCCGTCGGGGCGAAGGTCCTGTTGGCGAATGGAGCGCTGCAAGAGGCGGGTTCGATTATTTGGTCAGACGGCAGCGCACTGGGCTATGGCCGCGGTGCCGACCCAGACCTGCCGCAATATAACTTTCGCCGACCAGTCGATTATTGTTCTGGCGTCTTTTTAGTAACACCCAGGGAACTGTTTCAGAAGCTCGGAGGTTTCAGCGAAGAGTTCGCCCCAGCATATTACGAGGACACCGACTACTGCATGACTCTGTGGCATAACGGCTGGCATGTGATCTACGAGCCAATGGCAACTATCCTGCACTATGAATCTGCCAGCTCGGGTGGGAATGAACATGCCACGGCAAGGATGGCCGCTCACCAAGTCAAGTTCAAAGAGAAATGGGGACGTGAGCTGGAAAAGCACTATCCTCCGGCCCTCTCGAATGTTTGCGCCGCGCGGTTTGCCGTCCAAGATTCAGGAATGCGCATCGTTTATGTGGATGACCGGGTACCTAAACGGACATTAGGAGCAGGGTTTCCCCGGAGCAATGACATTGTTTCGGGCCTAGCGGGGATGGGCCACCACGTGGTGTGTTCCACCTCAACATTCCCGCTGCTTAGCGATAACGACAATGACTTGCCTCGCGAAGTGGAGGCCTTTGACGGGTACCGCTTTCGCGAGAAATTGGTCAACCGCTACATGGCCTGCGCAGACATTGTATGGGTCAGCAGACCTCATAACATGAAGCGGCTCCTGCAAGAATTCCCTGAAGGGTTTTCGTCTCGGCGATTTGCCCTGGTCTACGACGCCGAAGCCATCTTCGCCCCAAGAGTCCGAGCTCGGAACGAACTTGTGGGAGCGCCGCACTCTCGACCGAGCCCTCTGGAGCCGACGGGACTCGACGAAGAAGTTGCACTGGCGAAACGAGCCGACGCCGTGGTCGTGGTCTCCGAAGCCGATCGTGAGGTGATGCTCGAGTCAGGCGTGAAGTCCGTACATGTCGTCGGTCATGTGATCGCGGCCACGCCGACGCCCGCATCGTTTGAGGAGCGAGATGCATTTCTATTCATAGGTGCGGTCCACGGATCAGACAACCCCAACGCCGACTCGATCCGTGCATTCTATCAGAAGCAATGGACCAGGATTCATCGCGAAACGAGAGCTGTGTTTCTGGTGGCGGGGTTTGGCACGGAAATCCTGAACAACGAGATTGCCGATCCTACCTTTCAGATTCTGGGCAGGCAGGATGATTTGCGGCCTCTCTACGACCGCGCACGAGTCTTTGTGGTGCCCACCCGCTACGCCGCGGGTATACCTTTCAAGGCGCATGAGGCTGCTGGATACGGGGTACCTATGGTAGTGTCTCCTGTGATTGACCGACAACTACAATGGAGTCATGGGACCGACTATTTCGCAGCAAGTGATTTGGATCAAATGGCTGAGTACTGCATTCAGCTTTACAAGGACAGACTGTTGTGGCAACGGTTACGCACGAATAGTCTGGCACGCGTAGCAAGTGAATTAAGCCCAAGCGTATTTGCCGAAGGTTTACGTCGGGTTATCAAAGAGGTAACGCTCCCTAAGCAAACAATAGAGACTGTCTGAATGGAATACGAAACGCGATTTCGAAGTCTAGCAGGAGCTCAAGATCTTTTCACGGTTAGCGCTGCATCGAACCTAGCGATTGCCGTGGGGTAGATCAGCACAAGACCCTTGCCTCGCTTGTCAAAGGTCCTGAAAACCTTCTTCAGCCTTACACTCTCAATGTCAACCTGACAGCTGCCCGAGCAAGCTTCCAGCGCACAATCTAAAACGAGCGATGCAGGTTGGCATGGCATTCCAAACACAAAACGATCAAATTGTCCTCGCTATCGCTTCCTAATGGGCTTCGGAACCTTTGGTGGTGCACTTGCAAGTGTTGCATGCTGCCGCACGCCCGGCATCGCCAGCCATCGCGCTCGAGTACCTGCCGATGCAGTTGATGATAGCTCTCCGCATCGAGTCGGAGTCGCGCGTTTTTGCCGCGCACCTTCATTGTGAGAATTCTCCGTTGACCTCAGACAGGAAGGTCTTCTGTTGTGGACTGGGCAGGGATTTGTAGTAGCGAGAGATGGATCGCAACAGAATCTCCGGGTTGTTGCTGTCCATCGAGGCCCCGGCAAGGAAATCCGCACATAACATATCATCTCCAAGCAATAGCCGCGGGACTTGTCGGATCCCAGCATCAAAGCCGCGGTCTCGATGGCCTGCTCGATGACTGGGACTTGGCTCTTGTAGACCTTGAAATAGATCAGCTCCGACGGCTCCGAGTCCCCCCTGGCGGACTGCCGCAACCGGCCCGGGATTCGATCCGATCTCTTCGACCGAGCAGATTCCAATGCCATATGCCTAGCGCAGAGCACGATTGACGGCTCGAGTCTCAGCTATGCGCATCTCGGCGCCGCGAACCAGCGGAGATACGTTCGAGGGATCCGCGTCGCCATAGCCGACGAAACCAGATGAGTTTTTGGATGGATACACCGTTGCCTTGAGGACGTAGCGGGAGGACGCAGTATCGGAAAGAGAATCGACGGCTTCGACGTGGATACCGCGGCACCTCTTGCGACGTGCCAGCCGGGGCAGACCGGTGTGCGTGACGTACCAGGTGGCATCAATGATTTGGAGTTCGCCGGCCTGAATCGAAAATCCAAAGTCTTGAGTCAATGCTTTGAGGTGCGCAGCCATGCGCGGTGCCAGAGTTCGTCCAAGTGTTCGTTTTGCGGCCCGAATGTTTTGCTGAAGGAGCTGCTTTGAAATGCTCGAAATTGCATGCATCTTTTGTTTCAACTGGGGCTGTGATCCCCTCATGAAATCCTCCTTGACGAGATACCTAGACCGTAACGTAGATACCGTACCTGAATTGAAAACGCTGCGCACGGTCATTCTCGTTTGGGGGCGTGTTCGTCATCTACAACAACCTGCGCGGGTGTTGCCTAGTGGCGGAGGGGACTTCGAGTTCATTGGCTTTGCGATTTTCTTGTGCTCGCTGGGATACTTGGTCGCGCACCGAAGCATGCGCACTGAAGAGGCGCTCCTTGCGATCCGTAACGAGTTGGAAATTGCGAAGCGAATTCAGACCCCCATTCTGCCGGAAAGCATGTGATCGCCGATGTCTCTGGGCACGGAGTTCCGGCAGCACTGGTCGCGTCCATGGTTAAAGTAGCCATCGCCGCGCAGGCTGCCCACGCTGATGATCCCGCCAAAGTCACGAGCAGGCTGAACTCGATCCTGAGCGGAAAATTGCAAGGACAGTTCGTGACCGCCGCGTATGTGTTTCTTGATTTGGAGGCGATGACAGGACGCTATTGCGCGGCGGGCCATCCTCCGCTGCTGAAGTATTCGCCGGTGACAAATGCGACTGAGTCGATTACGGAAAACGGGCTGGTGCTCGGAGTGTTTTCTTCCGCTGCGTATTCGAGTCGGAGCTTCCGAATCCTGCCGCGCGACCGATTCCTGCTTTACACCGACGGCGTGCTGGAGGCGGGCCGGCAACCAAGAAGAATTCGGAGAGGCACGGCTGCTCGAGTACTTTAGAAAGTCCACCGGCGCAGAACAGCTTTGCGACTCTGTATCGTCTGCCGTGAAAGACTGGGCGGGTGGAATTGCGGGCGACGACATTACGCTGGTCGCCATGCAGTTTGCCTAGTTGGGTGACTGACCCAATAAAAAAGAGCCATCGCAGCGGATGGCTCTTAGTAGTTTGATTTGGTCGACGCTCTTACGCCGCCGGAGCTCCAGTCAACACCTGCTCCCGCACTTCCGCGTCATGTTTTTCATCGGCGCGAGTGCTCGGCAGCGCAATTTCCAGCAACTCGGGAATCGACTTCACATAGTGCATCGTGAGCCCCTGCAACTGTTCGGGCGTCAAGTCTTCCCGCACATTCTGACGGTTATCCTCTGGCAGAATGATGTCTTTCACGCCAGCGCGTTTTGCAGCCAGAGCTTTCTCCTTGATGCCGCCAATCGGCAACACGTTACCGCTCAGTGTGATCTCGCCTGTCATCGCCGTCAGCGGGCGTACTGGCTTATCCGTTAGCAGAGACACCAGAGCGGTTGCCATAGTGACGCCAGCCGAAGGGCCGTCCTTGGGAATCGCGCCCGCAGGTACGTGAATATGGATATCGTGGCCGGCGAAGAACTCCTCGTCGATTCCGAGTTCGTTCGCGTTCGACCGCACCCACGTGAGAGCGGCCTGCATGGATTCCTGCATCACCTGGCCGAGTTGTCCGGTCATAGTGAAACCGCCTTTGCCCTTCATCTTGTTGGCCTCGATGAAGAGAATGTCGCCGCCAGTCGGCGTCCACGCCAGTCCGACGGCGACGCCGGTGCGCTTCGTGCGCTCGGCAATTTCGCCTTCGGTGCGGATTTTGATTCCGCCCAGCATGTCGGTGTGCTGCACCAACTCAGGCGTGACCACCATCTTCTCGGTCTTGCCTTCGGCGATACGGCGTGCCTGCTTGCGGCAGATCGTGCCAATTGTGCGCTCCAGGTTACGCACACCTGCTTCGCGCGTGTAATGGCGAATGAGGAAGCCGATCGTCTCCTCGGGAAACTCGATCTGCTCCGTGGTGATGCCGTTCTCCTCGATCTGGCGCGGGATCAGGTATTGGAACGCGATGTGGACCTTCTCCTCTTCGGTGTAGCCCTGCAGCTCGATGATCTCCATACGATCACGCAACGGCTCGGGAACCGGATCGAGCTGGTTCGCCGTGGTGATGAACAACACCTTCGACAAGTCGAACGGTACGTCGAGGTAGTTATCGCGGAAGCTGAAGTTCTGCTCCGGATCAAGTGCTTCCAGCAGCGCGGCCCCAGGATCGCCACGGAAGTCGCGTCCTACCTTGTCGATTTCGTCGAGCATGAAGACGGGATCGTTGGTTTCGGCGCGGCGAATACCCTGCATAATCTGGCCGGGCAGAGCGCCGATGTAGGTGCGGCGATGTCCGCGGATTTCGGCCTCGTCATGCACTCCACCGAGCGACAATCGAACGAACTTCCGTCCCAGTGATCGGGCGATCGACTTACCGAGCGAAGTCTTCCCTACGCCTGGAGGTCCCACGAAGCAAAGGATTGGGCCTTTCATGCTTGGCTTCAGGCGACGCACCGACAGGTAATCCAGGATGCGGTTCTTCACCTTCTCAAGGTCATAGTGGTCGGAGTCGAGGATCTCCTTCGCCTTGGGGATGTCGATCTCGACGCCGGATGATTTCTGCCACGGCAGGATCGCCAGCCACTCGATGTAGTTGCGCGTGAGCCCGTAGTCGGCGGCCATGGGAGACATACGGGCCAGCCGGCCCAATTCTTTCAGCGCCTCTTTCTTAACGTCGTCGGGCATGCCGGCCGCCTCGATCTTCTGCCGTAGCTCCTCCGCGTCGCGGGTGGTCTCATCCTGCTCGCCCAGTTCCTTCTGGATGGCCTTCATCTGCTCGCGCAGGTAATACTCACGCTGCGTCTGCTGCACCTTGTCCTGGACTTCGCTCTGGATCTTGTTGCGAAGCTGCTGAACCTCCAGTTCCTTCGCCAAATGCTGGTTGATCTTGTCGAGGCGCGACTGGACGTCGGGTGTCTCCAGGACGTCCTGCTTGTCACGCGTGGACAGCGAAGGCAGTGATGAGGCGATGAAGTCCACCATGCGCCCCGCGTCTTCGATGTTGGCGGCCACGGTCGAGAGCTCATCCGACAATGTGGGGGAGCCGGCAACGATCTGCTGGAAGAGCGTCAGCACATTGCGCTGCAGGGCTTCGATCTGGGCGTTTTGCGGAGCGTTAATCTCGGCAATGGATTCCACGGTGGCCCGCATGAACGGGTTGAGTTGCGTGTACTCCGTCACCTTCACGCGCTCCAGGCCCTCGGCGAACACAAAAAGGCTCTGGTTCGGCATGCGCACCACCTTGTGCACAACTGCCAGGCTGCCCACCGTGAAAAGGTCGGTCGGTTGCGGCGAGTCTACGCGCGCTTCGCGCTGCGCCACCACGATGATGGTCTTGTCGTCACCCAGTGAGTTGATCAACTGGACCGAACTCTCGCGGCCCACGGTCAGAGGCAGAACGGCATGGGGAAACAAAACCGTATCGCGAACCGGGAGCAAGGGCAGCGTCCGGGCTTCCTCGGAGTCGTTGCGAAGCTCCGGATCAGGGACGACCTCAGGAACTTTAGCTTCTATCTTGTTAGTTTTGCTAGGCATTATGACTCCTTGAGTCACTTACACTCAAGATTGGATGAGTGATTCGCTATAAAAGTTGCAAGATCCTATGGTTATCGCTCTCCAGGACAACGTCGGCTCATCCGGCCCATGCTAGCCTAATCAGTGACCATTTGCCGATTCGCAACCTAAAATCACAACCGAAGTCGTTTGCGCCGGTTAGACGCCGCACCGGGCTCCTACCTGCAAGCGCCAAGGATTGTATCAAGGCGGGAGACGGCTACAACCGCTGTTGGTGAATGTTTACAAATTGTTTCCCGAAACCGGATACCGAGGCTGCTACCCTCATGCTAAAACCGCAATGGGACCGACGGAATCGGTCCGAGGTCGGCATCCTGCCGGCGTCTTTGGCCTAACGCGCACGCGGTTTTGCTGCCCGATAGGCTCCCAGAATCTTTACGAACTCGGCGATCTCGGCAAGATGTCGCAGGGCGTTGCCTGCGGCTTCGTCGTCTCCCCGAAGAATATCGGCAAAAAACACGTACTCCCAAGGGCGCCCCCGAATTGGGCGCGACTCAATCTTGCTGAGGCTGATATCACGCAGTGCAAACACGCTAAGTGCCTTAAACAACACGCCGGGCACGTTCTTCAGCGCGAACGCCAGCGATGTCTTGTTCGCTCCCCTGCCGATCTTCTTCGATTTGGTGATCAGCAGGAACCGCGTGTAGTTCTGCTGGTCGTCTTCGATACCCGACAGCAGCACACGGCCTTCATATTCGGCGGCAGCGCGCTTGGCGGCGATTCCGGCAGCATCCCGCAGTTTCTCGTCGATGATGTGCCGCACGCTGCCCGCAGTGTCGTAAAAGGGTACCGCCTGGACTCCCGTGTGGGAGCCGAAGAAGTTGCGGCACTGGTCGAGCGCCACCGGATGCGACAAGACCCGGCGCACATCACCCAATTTCACTCCGGGGGGAGCGATTAAATTGTGGCGAATGCGCAGGTACATTTCGCCATGGATAAAGACCTCACGTGCCAACAGCAAGTCGAAGTGCTCTGCAACCGATCCTGCCAGGGAATTCTCGATGGGAACTACCGCCGCCTGGACACTACCGCCCTCGACATGATCGAAGACTTCGGCTGAACGCGCGCATGGCACTATCTTGGCGCGCGGCAACATCTGGCCCGCCGCTTCGTGGCTGAACGAGCCCAACTCACCTTGGATGGCGACTTTCATACGATCGGCCTGAGGATAACAGACGTCGGGTTACAGCCCCTTTCCCATCAGATAGGCATCGAGCGCCTGGGTCGGATAGTACAGTGGCAATCTGCGCAGAATGGCATACCCAAGCTTGTGGTAGAGGAGCAGCGCCGGCTCGTTGTTGACGGCGGTCTCGAGAAATACCTGCTCGCAGCCACCAGCGCGCAGGCGTTTCTCGCAAGCGTGCATCAATTGGGTGGCCAATCCGAACCGCCGGGCTTCGGGAATGATGTCGAGCGTCAGGATGCGGCCGATCTTGCGGACGGGTTGCGCCACCGCGAACCCGGCGATATCTCCGGCGAACTGGTTGCCTTCGGTAAATTCCGCCACGAGCGTGATGGCTTTGCGGCGGGTGATGAATCCCGACAGGTCCATCTGGGTGTACGCAATGCCAGGCGGAAAACAGAGCTGGTCGATGCGCCATATGCGATCGAAATCAGCAGCTCGATATGTGCGGATGGCGAATTCCACAGTCCCCAGTGTGCAAGTCGCGACTGATTGCACGCAAATTCAAGGCTGGAGTTACTGGAAGCTCGAAACTGGGAACTCGAGACTTCTTGCATCTTCCACCCGCTCGATGGCGATGATGGCCACCCATTCGTTATTTCGGTTCTCGTAGCGCATGATACGTCCGCCCAACATTTCCGCCGCACGCTCCGGCGTTACGTCTTCGTGGTAGTCGAAGAAGCGCTTCTGCAGTGCCGCGCCGAACGCCAGGCTCTGCAACAGCGGACGCGGCGGTTCCCACTTGGTGGTAAACAGAAACGCGATGTCGAATTCTCCCGTTGCGCGAGCTATCCGGTCCATCTCCGCTTCCGAAAAGTTCTCTGCGCGGATCAAATCCATGGGCTGCTTAACATACCCGAGGAATGGTCGAGTCATCTCGTCGGAGGCCGGCCATGCGGTCAACACCCGCGCGTGAGGATAGCGCTGCGCAATCTCTGCCTCTGCTTGCGCGTGTAAGATGACGTAATCGCGGTAAAGCAAAGTATCTTCCGGCGAGATGCGATACGGCGGAGGAGTGACCAGCGCGAAGACGAACGCCGCGCACACGGCTACGACACACCATACCCAATGCCGCAGTCGGCGCCGGAGGGTTGACACGCAAATCAAGATCACTAGCGGCAGTACCGGAAGCATGTATCGCGCCAGCAGCGCGCCGCCAAGGATCGACAGAGCCACCACGTGCGCCGCGATGATCACGCCGAATACCAGTTGCACCGGAATTGCGATGCGCTGGCGAAAGCTGCCATCGCCCTCCAGGCGCGCGCGCTGCGACACGGCGTATGCCGTGAAGATAGTCAGCACAAACAGGTCCAGGTATCCCAGCAAGTGCCACAGCCGGATAAGCATGGCCAAAGCCATACGCAGCGGCGTGAGGGTCGCGCCCAGATTGTAACGAAGGAACTCCGGATTGCCGAGGAAGAACCCGGTGCGATGATGATGGTAAGTGAGCCACAGCATCAACGGCACAGCACATAAGAGCATCGACAAGCTGCGTAGCCGATTGCGTTCTTGCAGGCACAGGTCTTCGCGATGCCATTGCGCTGCCGCCAGCAGAGGGCACACCAACTCCCAAGCCAGCAGCGCCATCGGAGTGATGATGGCCGTTTCCTTCGCCAAAGGCGCCAGTGCCAGAAAAACGACGGTTGCCACAGGGCGCTGTTCGACGTACATCGCCAGCCCCCAGATCGTGAGCGCGCAGGCCATCATGTCGAGGTGGGCCATCGAACTCTGGGTGAAGAACACGGGGTACAGCGCCGTGCAAATTACCGTAGCGACCGCGACCTGGTCATTTGCAGCTCGGCGCGCGAGCCGCCACACTCCCAGCAGGGCAAATGATGCTACTAACAGCATTGCGGTTCGCGTCACCGCAGGAGTGAAGCCGCTGTACTTCCACCAGAACGCCAGCCACAGCATCAC
>Ga0209380_10000463_pt1 | contig 28544 bp, 23 predicted proteins | sample HubBroMetageWFT6_FD_188347 | JGI IMG/M metagenome (GOLD analysis project Ga0209380, IMG submission 188347) | Warmed and freeze-thawed soil microbial communities from the Hubbard Brook experimental Forest, New Hampshire - Hubbard Brook CCASE Soil... | ecosystem: Environmental > Terrestrial >... | reverse complement strand
AGTCGGGCTGTTCGTCGAGGATACAATCACCAAGGGAAGTTGGTCCTTCAACCTCGGCCTCCGGGGGGATATTTACAGGGGAATTAGCCACGCAACTCAGGCGGAACCTCGGCTGGGTATCGCCTATAACATAAAGCCGACCAATACGGTTCTTCGCATTTCCTACGCTCGAACATTGGAGAGCCCGTTCAATGAGAACCTAATTATTGCCAGCGTAGGATGCAGTTTCAATGGCGCGGTTGCAAATTACCCCGTCATTGCCGAACTTGTGCCGCTGCCCAGTACCACTTGCGGGCAGGGGAACGCGGGGCCGATTCTTCCAGGCTTCCGCAACGAATTTCACGCCGGCTTCCAGCAGGCATTCGGGAAGCACCTGGTCATAGACGCCGAGTACATCTGGAAATACACCCATAACTCCTACGACTTCGGCATCGTTGCCGCGACCCCCATCACCTACCCGATCATGTGGACCAGATCCAAGATCCCCGGATTTACGATTCGCGCGAATGTGCCGACCTGGCACGGCTTTACGGGAGAAGTGGTGATGTCCAGCGTCGCCGCCCGCTTCTTCCTGCCGCAAGATGCAGGAGTACCCGTCATCGGCCCAGCAACCGGCGTCTTCCGAATTGACCACGACGAGAGGTTCAACGAAACGACGCACTTGCAATACCAGCCGTGGAAGGCCGGACCATGGTTCGGCTTCAACTGGAGATATGACAGTGGGCTGGTGAGCGGCACAGTACCGTGCTGGGCGGCAACTGCGACTTGTTTCAATTCGACGCCATTTGCAGATGGGGGCAACCCGGCCAATGCCGGCTTCACTTCCACTGGGCAAGTCGGCTTGGTCAACGGCATCACGGGGCTGCCTCTAACCGCAGACCAGGCGTTCCAAGCCGGGTTCACTTGCAACGGGCAGTTGATCGCGCCAAACCCACTGGCGCCCGCTAATGGCGCACCCGCGCTTCCTTCGTGCTCCAAAGACGCGTTCGGGTCCATCTATGTCCGGCCGCCGGCGCCTGGAACCGAGCAGGATGACAAAAATCCACAGCGCATTCAACCGCGCCACCTCTTTGACCTTGCCGTTGGTGAGGACAACCTTTTCCATGGCGACCGGTACAAATGGAGCGTGCGGGTCACAGTGATTAACGTGGCGAACAAAGAAGCGCTGTACAACTTCCTGTCCACGTTCAGCGGGACGCACTACATCACGCCCAGAACCGTGACGGGAGAGTTGGGATTCCATTTCTAAGTTGGAACCTGTGTGCCCCGGGCGGTCGCCTTTTTTTAAAGATCGCCCGGGCACAAGTATTTCGAGGCATCGAGTTCCCTGGATCCAGGGGAAGACGAACTGACCATTCAACATAAAAGCGATGGATGGAAGAAACGTTTCAACCAGGAAGGGATGGAAGATGCCACGCCCACTAGGCTATAAGCGCCGCGATGCAAAAAAGTTGGAGGCGCGCCGATTCGCGGCCGTTGCTCGCTTGAAGCGGGGCGAATCCACAGCAGCGATTGCACGCTCCTTCGGTGTGGGCATCCACTCGGTCCAGCGGTGGGCCTTATGGTATCGCTTGCGCGGCGAGGAAGGACTGCGTCGCCGGCCAAAGACCGGAGGGCCCCGCCCGAAGTTGGCTCGCGAAAAATTAGCGCGGCTCCCCAGCCTTTTAGCGCAGGGACCGTCCGCTCATGGATTCGACACGCCTGTGTGGACCAGCGAGCGCATCGCCGGTCTGATCTGGCGGCGTTTCCGAGTGCGCTATTCGCGCGACTATGTGAAGCACCGGTTGATGCCGCGTCTTGGCTGGAGGTGGCACAAACACACTTGGCTGCCCGCGGGGCCCGGTCGTAGTGCGCGCACATGACCGCTTCCCAGCCCTAGGATTCGGAAGAAGCAATGTTCGTAGGGAACTGATCTATTCCAGAGTGGATTGGGAAATCGCTCTGGTATACCATATCCCGGTATGGTATAAAGGAGTTCGCCGCACGACCTTCACGTCCTTCGACATCGTCCGCCTCTGCGAGAGGAGTTGGGGTCATGTCACAACCCGCTGTCAAAGATGCGCGCGTGGAAACACGGCCGCTTACGTCTCCAGACTCCGTTTCCGGAAAGCCGAAGGCGGATCACACAGGGGATCATGAGGAATCGCGCGCGTGGAACTGGCGCGACCGCAGCCGCGTCCTGTTCGTCGCCATAGCTGCCATCGCAATTTGGTTTGCGCGCGGGTTACCCATCCCCTACATCAGCGTCATCGGCGCGATCTGCACGCTGGCCGGCGGCTATCCCATTTTCCACGAAGCGTACGAAAATATTGTGCAGCGCCGCATGACGATGGAGCTGTCGATGGCCATCGCCATCGTGGCCGCGCTGGCCATCCGGGAAACATTCACAGCACTGGTGATTACCCTCTTCGTCCTGGCCGCGGAAATCCTCGAGGGGCTTACCGTGGGGCGCGGGCGGAACGCGATTCAACGCTTGCTCGATCTGCTGCCAAATCAGGCAACGGTGCGGCGCGGGACCGAGTGGAGGGATTGCGCCATCGACGAGGTTCGCGCGGGCGATGCCGTCCTGGTGCGTCCGGGCGGGCGCATTCCTGTGGACGGCGTAGTGGTGACGGGCAATTCGTTCGTCGACCAGGCAGCCATTACCGGAGAATCCCTGGCGGTCGAAAAGCTTCCTGGCGCCGGGGTCTACGCCGGGACGATCAACCAATCCGGTGCACTCGAAATCCGCGTCGAAAAATTGGGGCGCGATACGACCTTCGGGAAGATCATCGAAGAAGTCGAACGCGCCGAGAAATCTCGTGCGCCGATTCAAAAGACCGCCGACCGGCTCGCGGGATACCTTGTTTATTTCGCCCTGGGCGCCGCTGCGCTGACATTCCTTATCACACACAATATCCGCTCCACGATTTCCGTCGTAATCGTGGCTGGCGCCTGCGGGATCGCCGCGGGCACGCCGCTCGCAGTCCTCGGAGCCATCGGACAGGCGGCACAGAAAGGCGCCATCATCAAGGGCGGTCTGTATTTGGAAGCTCTTTCGCGAGTGGATACGGTCGTTCTCGACAAGACCGGCACATTGAGTTACGGAAGCGTGGACGTTCTGGAAATTCGGCCTGCCTCTGGAGTGAGCGAAGAAAAATTGCTCGTCGCGGCCGCGATTGCCGAATCCCGTTCAGAGCATCCGGTGGGAAAAGCCATTCTGAATAAAGCCAGAGAGCTGAATTATGCGTGGGGCGACCCGGACCAATTCGAATACTCTCCTGGGAAAGGTGTAATTGCGCATCACGATGGAAGCGAAATAGTTGTTGGGAACCAGCTTTTTTTGCGGGAGCGAGGAATCGGTGTATCGGCGTGGACGCCCGATGCCTCGGGGTCTGAAATTGGCGTGGCGGCCGGGGGGCAATTCCTGGGAGCGATTCGGATTGGAGATACGCTTCGTCCGGAAGCCATTGACGCCATCGCCGCATTGAGGTCCCTAGGATTGAAAACGGTTCTGCTGACCGGCGACGTTCGAAACGTTGCGGAAACCGCGGCAAAGTTCCTCGGCGTGGATGAATTCGGCGCGGAAATGCTGCCGGCACAAAAAGTGGACCGCGTCAAGGCCTTGATCCAGGAGGGCCGCACCGTGGTGATGGTCGGCGACGGAATCAACGACGCGCCGGCGCTGATGCAGGCGAATGTCGGCGTGGCGATGGGGTCCGGCACCGACGTGGCGCGCGAGAGCGCGAACGTGGTGCTGATCGGCAACGATCTGTCAAAATTTGTGGACACAATTCGAATCGCCCGCCAGTGCCGCCGGATTATCATGCAAAACTTTACGGGCACCATTGTGGTGGATGCGATCGGGATTGTATTGGCGGCAATTGGGGTCCTCAATCCATTGTTGGCTGCGTTTATTCACGTCACCTCGGAGCTTGCTTTCATCCTGAATTCCACCCGTCTCATTCCATCTCAGCGTGGACGCCAAGCTATCTTGGCGCCTCGCCCTGCCTGACAGGCGATCTGTTCGCACGGATTGATGCCCCCGCAACTTCTCCGCGCAGTTCTTTCACGCGGTCGAGGCGGCTTTGATAGAATGAAATTTGGAGTTGGCCTGCAACGCAAGTGCTGGACGCGACGATCTTTTGAACCAATACTGAACCTCCGGGTGCCCGGGTCAGACGGCCCGTGTGCATGGCCCGCGGCGGATTTCGGTTCGCGGCGGGAAAGCCTGAAGGCCGGCGCAGGGCGCCCACTTTTTACAGGTGGTTCAGGATCGAGCTCCACACGGCGAAGTGGACCGCTCCATTTTTTGTGGAACGAGGCATCCCCGGGTAGCGTATCCATCGGTAGGCAAACGCCGCGGATTGGCGCCGGGCCCGGCAAAAAGTGAGCAAATGAAAATTCTGTTTATTGGCGACATCGTGGGTTCGCCGGGCCGGGAAATTGTGGCCGACCGGCTGGCCGACATTGTGCAATCGCGCCAAATCGACCTGGTGATCGCCAACGGCGAGAACTCCGCATCCGGCTTTGGGATTACGCCACGCATCGCGGAGCAGTTGTTCGAGGTGGGCGTCGAGGTTTTGACCGGCGGAAATCATATCTGGGACCGGAAAGAGATTCTCGAATACATCCCGGAGCATCCCCGCCTCTTGAGGCCGGCGAACTTCCCGGAGGGCAATCCCGGCTCAGGCCTGTACGTAGGCACGGCTCGCAATGGCGTGCCTTATGCCGTGCTGGACCTGCAGGGCCGCGTCTTTATGGCGTCAAATGATTGTCCGTTCCGGGCAGCCGATCGGGAGCTTGCCCGCATCCCAGCAGATGTCCGCGTGATCTTCGTGGACATTCACGCAGAAACGACCAGCGAAAAGGAAGCCATGGGATGGTATCTGGACGGGCGCGTGTCAGCCGTGATCGGCACGCACACGCATGTGGCTACGGCCGACGAGCAAGTGCTGCCCGGGGGAACCGCGTTCCTGACCGACGTGGGAATGACCGGTCCTCACAACGGCGTCATCGGAATGGAGAAGGCCGCGATTTTGCGCCGCTTCCTGTACGGCCAGCAGGCGCGGTTCGAGGTGGCCACCGGCGACATCCAGATGAATACCGTTTTGATTGATGTGGACGAGGCCACGGGCCGCGCCCGAGGAATCGAACGCCTGCGCTTCCGGGCCGACTGAGGCGAACTGATCATGTACCGTCCACGGAGAACGTTCCCTGTGAACCGTCTGCAGTCTGTGTGCGCTGCGGCCGTGCTGGCCGCGCTGCCGGCTATGTGTCTTTCTCTTCCCGCGCGCGCACAGGAACAATACCAATTTGAAAGCGACCTGCTGGCGAAGCGGCAGCTTTTTCGCGACGTAGCCGCCGGTTTTCGCGAGATTCATCGCGGACCGAATGGAAATTATTATGTCCTCACCGCGCCCGCTCCGGCCGTGATGATTTACGATCCGTCGGGGAAGCGCATCGGGCAAGTCCCCAGTGCATCCGCGGCCGCAGTCAAGGGCGCTGCGCTGGTGTACGGCCAATCCTTTGACGTGGACCATGAAGGTCGCGTTGTGGTGTGCGATCGCGGCGCGAAAGACTTAAAGATTTATTCGCCGCGTGGAGATCTGGCCGCCACCATCGCCATGCCCGCGCCGGTTTCCGTGGTGTTTCTTCCGGGGGATGAATTCGCCGTGGCCAGCCCCGACACAGACCATTTGGTTACGGCCTACGATCTCGAAGGAAAAATAGTCCGCGATTACGGCGACCGCGAAGAAATCGCCGATCGCGCCGACGTGAACACGCAAGTGAATTTCGGCCACCTCGTCGCCGACGAGATGGGGAATAACTATTTCTCATTTGATTATCTTCCCGAACCCACTGTGCGAAAGTTCGACCGCGTGGGCTATCTGGCGCTGGAGATTTCGCTGAAAACCCTGGAATTTGCGCCCGCCGCGCAGGCGGCCCGCAAGGCCATTGCGCGCATGGGAGAATCGGAAAGAATCGTCCCTTCTCTACACCGCATCATCAGTGCCGTGGGCGTGGACCCCCGAACGCAGGAGCTGTGGATTGCCGTCGGCACGCTCCTGATGCGCTTTGACAAGGATGGCCAGCGGCTGTCGAGTTTCCGGACGTATTTGCCCTACGGGGCACGCCTGGAACCGTCCCAAATCCTGGTCGAGCCTGACCGTTTGCTGATCGGAGCCGATCCGCAGGGAATCTACGAATTTCCAAAACCGGAAAAACTTCCGCACTAAATTTTACTTCTCCGTAATCTTGGATTTACCAAGGAAGTGATGACACGGTACGTGTCTCCCCCATAGAAATCCACCGGGAAGCCTATTATTTGCCACAAGTGGCTTATTTTGTGATAGATAAAGCTTTGTGGAAAAGCTGTGAATCTTCTGTGGGAGGTCCGCATGGGCTGTCAAAATTTTCACTTGCCGCGCAGCGTACGTTCAGCGAGAATCCACGCTCGTCTTAGGAAGCCCAGTATCGCAACTGGCACACCTGTGGACGCCGTGACGCGAGGAAGAGGTTAGCGGACCGAGTGGCAGGATCATATTGGGCCAGTCGGACGAAGGGGAGAAGGTCACGGGGTCAACCCAGAAACTGACTGCAGCCGCATGAGGCTTTAGTGGTTGTGTTTTTCCACAGTTTTTCCACAGTTGTGGAAATAACTGGGACGGGCTCTTTTTGCTTTCTTCGGCCGCGGGCTGTACTTGCAGCACGTCTACAACGAGGACTCTGAGGGAATGAATTCCTGGGAAAAAATACTGCAGCACATGGAACGGCGGGTCAATCCGCACAGTTTCGCCACGTGGTTTCGTCCCACCCGGCAGGAAGGAACGGAAAACGGCAGGCTCGTGGTCCGCGTTCCTTCCCGCATTTTCCGGAAACGCTTGACGGAAACCTACGGCGAGTTGCTGCAGGCCGTTCTGGCCGAAGTCGGAATGAAAGACACGCACCTTGAATTCATGTGCACGGAAAATGAACCGGCGCCGGCGGGGAATCCCTCCAAGCAAACGCGCCTGGATTTTGATTCCGTCGATCATCAGCTGAATCCCCGCTACCAATTCGAGTCCTTCGTTGTTGGCGCGTCGAATCAATTCGCGCACGCGGCGGCCCAGGCCGTCGCCGAGCAGCCCTCCAAGGCCTACAACCCGCTGTTTCTCTATGGCGGAGTGGGAATGGGCAAGACGCACTTGATGCAGGCGGTCGGCCACCTGATCAAGAAGCGCAATCCGGCGGCGCGGCTCACATACATCAGCGCGGAAAAATTTACCAATGAAGTGATCAATTCGCTGCGCTTTGACCGCATGATCGGCTTTCGCGACCGCTTCCGCTCGGTCGATGTTCTCCTCGTGGACGATATTCAGTTCATCGCCGGGAAAGAACGCACGCAGGAGGAGTTCTTTCACACCTTCAACGCGCTTTACGATTTGCAGCGGCAGATCGTGATCAGTTCCGATTGCCCGCCGAAGGAAATTTCCGCCATTGAAGAGCGCCTGCGTTCACGATTCGAGTGGGGGCTGATCGCGGATATCCAGCCGCCCGACCTCGAAACCAAAATCGCCATCCTGCAGAAAAAAGCGGAAAACGAACACGTCATGATTCCGGACGACGTTGCCGAATACATCGCTCGCGCGATCAAGTCCAACGTGCGGGAGCTCGAAGGCGCCTTGACGCGGCTGATTGCCTACGCCTCGCTGACCGGCTCCATCTTGAATCTGGTGACCGCGCAGCAAGTCTTGCGCAACATCATCGCCACGCAGGAGAAGCGCATCACCATCGACCTGATCCAGAAAAAAGTGGGCGAGCAGTTTGGCTTGCGCGAGCAGGATTTGAAAGTGCGCTCGAACACCAAAGCGATTGCGTTTCCGCGTCAGGTCGCGATGTACCTGGTGAAGCAGCTCACCTCGGCGTCGCTTCCGGAGATCGGCCGCCAATTCGGCGGCAAGCACCACACCACGGTCCTGCATTCGATCAACAAGATTGACGCGCTGCGCCGCAGCGATAAAGACCTGAACCGGACGATCAACAAGCTGATGGATTCATTCGGGTGATCTGATTTTTTGTGTTTTCCGAATTTTCCCAAACGCCCCGATTTTCGTCGGGGCGTTTTTTTTGCTCGCCAGTAGGACGGGCTTCAGCCTGTCTGGTTTGTCGGATGTGTCCCTATCAAAAATCAAAGGCGACAGGCTGAAGCCCGTCCTACCGCTATGTTGAAATCCTGCGCATAAGGCTGTGCTCATCCTGTGCAACAAATGCGGAGGTTGAGGAAAAAATTGGGCGCCCTGTGGCGTCCACGCCGGTTCGGGGCGAATTATCCTCGCAATCCTCAAAATAAACTTTTGCGGATGCACAGGGCAAACGCATCCCCGCCTCTCGATGCGCACGATATCCTCATTTCCACAGCGACGGCTACTACTACGGTCTTTATCCCTACTATAAAACAGGGTACAGTGGTTCTTCGCAGTAGCCGTAGTGTTTGCGCCCGCCTGCGGCGGGCAGGCCTTCCGGCGGAGGAAATCCATCAATGGAATTCAGTGTGAAGAAGTTTGACCTGCTCCAGGAGCTCAGCCTGACGCAGGGAGTCGTCGAGCGGAAAACCACCATTCCGATCCTCGGCAATATCCTGTGCGAAGCCTCCGGCAATCACATCACGCTGACAGCCACCGACCTGGAGCTTTCCATCCGCACTTCGTGCGAAGCCAAGGTGAAAAAAGAAGGCGCCGGAACCATTCCCGCGAAAAAACTTCTCGAACTCGTGCGCCTCTTGCCCGAAGGCGACATCCGCTTCAAGCTGCTTGAAAATAATTGGGTGCAGATTCTCGCCGATCGCAAGACCTACAAAATGGTCGGAATGGCCAAGGATAATTTTCCGGCGATCCCGGCGTTCCCGCATCCGATCGCCAAGATTCCCGCGACGATATTGTCATCGCTGATCGCCAGGACGGCCTTTGCGATATCGAACGAGGAGTCCCGGTACACGCTGAACGGCGCGCTGCTGCTGCTGAAGCCGGAAGCCGTCACCATGGTGGCCACCGACGGCCACCGCCTGGCCGTGGCCGAGATCGATCACAAGTTTGAAGGCTTGACGCGGGAAGTTCGTCCGCTCGTCCCCAAGAAGGCGCTGGCGGAAGTGCTGCGCCTGGCGAGCGAGGCGGGCGAGGACGCCGAGATCGAATTCGCGCTCGACGAGAGCCATTTATTTTTCCGCGCCGGAGAACGCCTGCTCATTTCGCGAATGCTCACCGGGCAATTCCCGAATTACGAAGCCGTCCTGCCGCGGGACAACAACAGAAAAGTAGTGATCGAGCGCGGCGAATTGAACGACGCCGTCAAGCGCGTCGCGCAGCTTGCCGACACCCGTTCGCACGCCGTGAAACTTTCCGTCTCCACCGAAGGCATCGAAATTTCCGCGTCCAGCCCCGAATATGGCGAAGCCAAAGAAACCATCGAAAAGGAATTTACGGGCGAGCCGCTCGCTATCGGCTTCAACGCCCAGTACATGATCGATTTCCTGGCCGCCGCCCCCGAAGGCCCCATCAGCCTCGAACTAAAAGACGAACAATCCGCCGGACAAATGCGCCCCCTCGCCGATGAAGCCTACCGCTACCGCTACGTGATCATGCCGATGAGGATTTGAAGCCCGAGCCTTCCCAAGTCGACGTTTTCCAAGCTTGGTCATGCAAGCTTGCTGCTTGAGACTCCGTTGCGTGATACGATTTTATGAGATTTGCGTTGCCAACTGAGAGGCTAGATGACTACAAGAGCGCTTCGCAGCGCGCCCGCATAGCAACCGAGAGTTGGGGCTTGGATAACTTGTACTGCCCCAATTGCACTTCAGATCAACTGAAACGAACTCCGCACAATACGCCAGTTGTAGATTTTGCCTGCCCAAGCTGCAATTCTGATTTTCAAATGAAAAGCCAAAGCCGTCCACTTTCACGCCGACTTGCCGATGCGGCCTATGACGGCATGAGGCGTGCAATCGCCACGAGCAGAACCCCGAATCTCTTTGTCCTCCACTACGATCGAGAAGAGTGGAAAGTTCAAAATTTGATCTTAATTCCCCGTTTCGCTTTCTCGCTTTCTGCCCTTCAGTGCAGAAAGCCGCTGGGCCCCCATGCGCGTCGCGCTGGATGGGTGGGTTGCAATATCCTTTTGGATCAGATTCCACGCGACGCGAAGATTCCCATAGTCGCGCGTGGACACGCAATGAATGTATCTGACGTGCGCCAACAATACGTTCGGCTTCGTCCTCTCGGAGAACTGGCAGTTGAAAAGCGCGGTTGGACTCTCGATGTATTAAGAGTGGTTCGTGCTATTGGCAAGAAGGAATTTTCGCTGACGGAAATTTATGCATCCGAGGATTCTCTCGGCCAACTTCATCCCCATAATCGTCACTTGCGGGACAAAATCAGGCAACAACTACAAGTTCTCCGTCACATCGGCTTGCTTGAATTCCTAGGGCAAGGACATTACCGAGCGCGTTGAGAGGTTAATTGAGTAGATTGCACCCTTTTCTTCGTGAGAGAGGAGATTAAGAAATGAAAACTATCCTGGTTGTCGTTCGTGGTGGTGTGGCTTACGTTGCTGAAGAAACTGTCCCTGAAGGAATTGCAGTTGAAATCATAGATTTTGACAATCTTCAGGAGGTCGAGGATTTGAATGATCCGACCACGCCAGAATTCTCGAAGATTGCGAGAAATTACATCAAGCGAACAGATAAGGAGATGGCTGCAAGACTCGCCTCAAATTCCTAAATAAGCCTTCCGCATAGGGGCAGATCGTGCAGAATGCGTCCTAAGCGAACGAGTTGTATTGTCAGTCGACAGAATCCTCCTAAATTACTGATACTAAATAACTAAGCTGTCCAGAATTTGCGGTTTTAGCTTGAGAAAAACAGTCTGGCAAGGTAGAATATTTGCGGTCAGACGGTTCTTTGGTTTCCTCCAGTACGGCACGTCGGCCAGGCTGGCAGCGCCCCTGATTTGCATGCCCGCGCCAGAGTATGCCCTTCACCGGTTCTCGCGGTTCAGGGTGGACGGGGACGCTTAAAGGCCTGGAGGAAAGTAGTCTTCGCCGCGTCCGCTTCCACTGAAATGGAATCCGGACGGGATGGAGCAGAAACCCTTCGAGCCCCGGCATGCACGCCGCCGAGGGCCACAGGGTAAGGTGACGGCTCGCCGCGAACGGCTCGCCGTGAACGGTCGATTCGATCGTTGAGGGCTTTTCAGGGAGCCCGCCAACAAAGTTAAAAGACTGCGCCTTTCCCCGGTGTGGGCTCTTGTAAAAGCCCGCACTCAAGCAGAATCCGCAGGAGCACGCACAATATGGCAGAAAAAGCATCGGCAATTGGCAACGAAGCGGGGCACCGCTATGACGCGGCATCGATCAAGGTGCTGGGCGGCATTGAGGCCGTGCGCAAACGCCCGGCAATGTATATCGGCTCGACGGGCGAGATGGGGCTGCATCACCTGGTGTGGGAGGTCGTCGACAATTCCGTCGACGAAGCCCTCGCGGGATTTTGCGACGAAATCAACGTGGTGGTGCACGAGGATAACAGCGTCACGGTGACGGACAACGGCCGGGGCATTCCCGTGGACATGCACGCCACGGAAAAAAGGGCTGCCGCGGAAGTCGTGATGACCGTGCTGCACGCGGGCGGAAAATTCGACAGCGACACCTACAAAGTTTCGGGCGGCCTTCACGGCGTCGGCGTTTCCGTGGTGAACGCGCTTTCCGACTGGCTCGATCTGGAAATCTGGCGCGACGGCGAAGTGTGGGAGCAGTCCTACAACGCGGGCAAGCCCAAGGCCAAGCTGAAGAGCACAGGAAAAACGCGCAAGACCGGCACGAAAATTACGTTCCATCCCGACCTCACGATTTTCGAGGACCACAAATACAGCTACGACATTCTGGCGCAGCGCCTGCGCGAGCTCGCCTTCCTTAACAAGGGATTGAAAATCACTCTGACAGACGAGCGCAGCGATAAATCCGCCGAGTTCCGTTTCACCGGAGGCATCGCCGAATTCGTCAAGCACCTGAACAAGGGCAAGCAGGTGCTGCACGATTCGCCGATTTACATGGAGGGAAAGCGCGACACGGTCGAAATCGAAATCGCCCTGCAATACAACGACAGCTACACGGAAAATGTGTTTGCATTCGCCAACACGATCAACACGGTGGACGGCGGGACGCACCTCTCCGGCTTTCGCTCGGCGCTGACGCGCACCATCAACAATTTCGCTTCGTCCTCGAACATGCTGAAGGAGCAGAAGGACGAAGTTTCCATTACCGGAGATGATGTGCGCGAGGGCCTGGTCGCCGTCGTTTCCGTGAAATTGCCGCAGCCGCAGTTCGAGGGCCAGACCAAAGGGAAACTCAACAGCGACATCAAGGGGCCGGTCGAGCAGCTGATCAACGAGCGCCTGGGCGAATATTTCGACAAGCACACGACCGTGGCGCGGCGCATCGTCGGAAAATGCATAGACGCCGCGCGCGCCCGCGAAGCCGCCCGCAAGGCGCGCGAGCTCACGCGGCGCAAGTCCGCCATGGATTCGGGCGGGCTGCCGGGAAAACTCGCCGATTGCCAGGAGCGCGATCCGGCGCGGTGCGAGCTGTTCATCGTCGAGGGCGAATCGGCAGGCGGCTCGGCCAAGGGCGGGCGCGACAGGAAATACCAGGCCATCCTGCCGCTCAAGGGAAAAATCCTCAACGTCGAAAAAGCGCGCTACGACAAGATGCTGGGCCACGAAGAAATCCGCGCCATCATCACGGCGCTTGGCGCGGGCATCGGCAAGGACGATTTCGACATCGCCAAGCTGCGCTACCACAAAATTATTCTGATGACCGACGCGGACGTGGACGGCAGCCACATTCGGACGCTCCTGCTCACGTTTTTCTTCCGCCACATGACCGAGCTCATCAAGCGCGAGCACATTTACATCGCGCAACCGCCGCTGTACCGCGTGAAGCGCGGCAAGATGGACCGCTACATCCGCGACGAAGACGAATTCAACCACGAGCTGATGTCTCGCGCGACCGAAGACCACGTCGTGAAACCCAAGGAAGGCGGCGCGATCCAGGGCGCGGCGCTCACGAAATTCCTTCTGAGCGTGCAGGACTACGTTTCCGCGGCGGCAAAGATGGCGCGCAAGCTGCGCGAGCCGCTGCTCGTGGACCTGCTGGCCGCGTGCGACTTCGAAAAGAAAACCGATTTCGAGGACAAGAAAGCGCTCGAAAAACTCTCCAAAGCCATCGGCAAAGCCAAGCTCGATATCGAGCCGAAAATTGTCTACGACGAAGAGCACAGCCTCTACGACCTGCTGATCCCCGGCAATGCGGCGCGCCCCGGCGACAAAAAAATCAACTGGGCCTTCGCCTCGACGCCGGAATACAAGCGCCTGCGCGCGTCGGCGAACGCGATCAGCGAATTCGATCATCCGCCCTTCACCGTAACGCGCAACGGCGACAAAGAAGTGAAGGAAAAGGCCTCGGACGTTCTCGCGTACGTCCTCGAAGACGCGAAAAAAGAATTCACGATTACGCGGTTCAAAGGCCTCGGCGAAATGAATCCCGAACAGCTCTGGGAAACGACGATGAACGCCGAAACGCGCACCCTGCTCAAAGTGCGTCTCGACGACGCCACAGCCGCCGAGGAAATTTTCTCGACGCTGATGGGAGAAAATGTGGAGAGCCGCCGCAAGTTCATCGAGGAAAACGCCCTCGAAGTCGTGAATTTGGATATTTAGTGTTGTAATTTGGAAACACGCATGCGTGGAACTTATAGGAAAGATGTTTGGGGCGAATGTTTGTGGGTCGCGGCTTCAGCCGCGACATAAAGGGCCTAGTCCAACGGGCTTTAGCCCCTGAGGGTGCGCAGGTGGGAAGGATCGCTCGACGGGTCCATCAGGCGGGCGCCTATTTTGTGACGACCGATACCTGGCAAAAGCATCCGCTCTTTATCAATACGGTCCTGGCAAACATCGTCGTCGAACAGATTTTGAGTTGCCGGGACCGAGGATTTTATAAGCTCCATGCGTTTGTATTGATGCCGGACCATTTGCATGTCCTGCTGACGCCTGGAGAGACGACAACAATTGAGAAGGCAATGCAAATGATCAAGGGCGGATCGGCACACAGGATCGGAGTCGAAAGGCCGCAGGAATTTCCTATTTGGCATTCAGGTTTTCATGATCGCTGGATGAGGGATGCTGAAGAATATCGGGGAAGCAAGCAGTACATTGAGCAGAATCCTGTAGAGGCAAAATTGGTCGAAAGAGCCGAGGATTATGCTTTTTCATCGGCGAATGGGAAATATATGCTCGACCTTAGCCATTTCGATGAGGTCAGGGGCTAAAGCCCTTTCTCCTTTGGCTGGCTAATGTCGCGGCTGAAGCCGCGACCCACAAACCATCACACGACTTTGGGGGAAATGTTCTATCAATTGAGTTGGACGACGTTGCCCGGGTTGCGCGGGCTTTCATGCTCCGAATTCCGCGCGACGCCGACTGCGGCGCCGGATACGGTGCGCGGTGTAGCCGTTGAGTGCGCCAATGAAGGCGACCGCGACTCCTTGCTGACAGAGCTCGAAACGGTTTTTGGCTCGCAGCGTTTCCTGAACACGGCGGCTGCCTTTGACGCTGTGAAAGATTACATCGCCTTGCGAGCTGCGAGGCGATAGCCAACAACCAAGGACGGATCGATGGCGGACGAACCTAAACAGTCACACATGATTCCGGTCGAAATTGAGGCCGAGATGAAGAAGTCGTACCTCGATTACGCGATGAGCGTGATCGTGGCGCGGGCGATTCCCGATGTGCGCGACGGCTTGAAGCCGGTCCAGCGGCGCATCCTGGTCGCGATGAACGACCTCGGTCTCGCGTCGAATCGCGGCTACCGCAAGTGCGCGAAAATCTGCGGCGACACTTCAGGCAATTACCACCCGCACGGCGAAGCGGTCATTTATCCGACGCTCGTCCGCCTGGCGCAATCCTTCAACATGCGCTACCCGCTGATCGACGGGCAGGGGAACTACGGCTCGGTAGACGGCGATCCGCCCGCGGCGATGCGGTACACCGAGGCGCGCCTCGCGAAAATTACGGAAGAAATGCTCTCCGATCTTGAAAAAGAGACGGTGGACTTCATCCCCAACTTCGATCAGACGCGCGAAGAGCCTGTGGTCCTGCCGTCGAAAATTCCGAATTTGCTGGTGAACGGAGCGAGCGGCATCGCCGTGGGCATGGCCACGAACATCCCGCCGCACAACCTAGGTGAAATCATCGACGCCGCGGTGGTGCTGATCGACAAGCCGGACGCGTCGCTAAAGGAAGTGATGAAGCTTGTGCCCGGCCCGGACTTCCCCACTGGCGGGTACATTTCCGGCGCCGAAGGAATTCTCTCCGCCTACAAGACCGGGCGCGGCAGCTTCACCATGCGCGCCAAAGCCGCGATTGAAAGCGTCGGCAAGGACCGCGAGAATATCGTCATCACCGAAATTCCCTACCAGGTGAACAAGTCGCGCCTGATCGAGCGCATCGCCGAACTGGTGCAGACGAAAAAGATCGAGGGCATCGCCGACGTGCGCGACGAATCCGACCGCGAAGGCATGCGCGTGGTGGTCGAGATCAAGCGCGGCGAAGAGCCCAAGCTGATTCTCAACCACCTCTACAAGCACACGCAGATGCAGGAATCGTTCGGCATGATCCTGCTGTCGATTGTGGGCGGGCAGCCGCGCGAGCTGGGCCTCGTGGCGATGCTGAAGCTGTTCATCGACCACCGTGTGGAGGTGGTGCGGCGGCGCACGCAATTCGAGTTGCGCAAGGCCGAGGAGCGCGAGCACATCCTGCTCGGCTTCAAGAAGGCCCTCGAACATCTCGACGACGTCATCAAGCTGATCCGCCGCAGCAAATCGCCGAAGGAAGCGCGCGAAGGCTTGATGGAAACCTGGCGGTTCACCGAGCGCCAGGCGCAGGCCATTCTCGATCTGCAATTGCACCGCCTGACGCAGATGGAGCGCGAAAAGATCATCGAGGAACTGAAGCAGATCCAGGCGCTAATCGCCGAGCTGAAGGAAATTCTGGCCAGCGAAAAGAAGCTGAAGGGCGTGATCGTGAAGGAGCTGCGCGAGGTGCAAAAGGATTACGCGGACCCGCGCCGCACGGAGATCGTCGAGAACGTCGAGGAGATCAAGCTCGAAGACCTGATCGCCGACGTGGATATGGCCATCACCGTCAGCCACGCGGGCTACATCAAGCGCACGCCGGTGGACGTGTACCGCCACCAGTCGCGCGGCGGAAAAGGCCGCATCGGCGCGAAAACGCGCGACGAGGATTTCGTCGAGTACCTGTTCGTCGCCTCGGCCCACAGCTACATCCTGCTCTTCAGCTCCAAGGGCCGCGTGTATTGGCTCAAGGTGTATGAGATTCCCGAAGCCGCGGCGGCCACGCGCGGCAAGGCGATTTCCAACCTGGTGAAATTCCAGGAGGACGAGCACCTCACTGCCGTCGTTTCGGCGCGCAATCTGGAAGAGGAAGGCACGTTCCTCTTTTTCGCCACGAAGACTGGCACGGTGAAGAAAACGGCGCTCAACGAATTCTCGAACCCGCGCTCGACCGGCATCATCGCCATCAACCTCGAAAAGGACGACGAGCTGATTGGCGCGCACCTCACCGACGGTAAAAAAATGATTTTCCTCGCCAGCCACGACGGCCAGGCCATCCTGTTCCGCGAAACCGAAGTGCGCTCGATGGGCCGCAACGCCGGCGGCGTGAACGGAATGGACCTCGCCAAGGGCGATTACCTCGTGGGCATGGAGCCCGTGCAGCCCGACTTTGAAATCATCAAGAAAGAAACGAAGTCGGAGACGCAGAATCTCGATGAAATCGAGAACGAGGCGATCAAGGATTCTCTCACCACCCTGATGCTGACGGTTTCCGAGAAGGGCTTCGGAAAGCGCACTCCGCTCGCCGAGTACCGCATCACCTCGCGCGGCGGCAAGGGCGTCATCAACCTGAAATCCACCGACCGCAACGGCCCGGTGGTCGCGGCCCTGCAGGTGGCCGAGGAATCCGACGTCATGATCATCACCGAATACGGCAAGGTGATCCGCGTCCACGCCAACGAAATCCGCGAAGCGGGTCGCTCGACGCAAGGCGTGCGCCTGCTGCGCCTCGAAGAGGGCGACAAAATCGCCGCCGCCGCATCAATTCTGGAAGAACAGGAAGTCCCCGAAGAAAAAAAGTAGTTGGTCTTTCTCAAACCGTAATGTGGGGTACGGATTGGATGAACGAGAGGAACCCACTCCCGGAAATCTCTCAAGAAAAGCAACCGCCGCCCGGCAAATCCGGTGGCGCCGGCGTCCCGCCGGCGGTTTTTCTACCCCTCGGAAGCGGCCTCACAGTTCGCAGTCGTCGCCTCCCGCATTGGGAAGTAGGAGGGGCCGTCTACCTCGTCACATTTCGCCTTGCCGATTCACTCCCGAAACAGGCGCTTCAAAAATCTGACTGGGAGCGTAGAGATATCCAAGCGACGGCCTCCAAGATGGGTCGCGGACTGACTGCGCCTGAGCGCAAAAGGATGGAACAACTCCAAGCTCCCCGGTTGGAAATGACCTTGGATACGGGAGCGGGAAAGTGTTTTCTTAGGAAGTCTGCGATTGCTCAGATCGTTGTGAATGCGCTCAAGGAATTTGATGGTTCCCGGTACCGGCTATTCGCATGGTCGGTCATGCCCAACCATGTCCATGTATTATTTCAATCAATTGGGAATATTTCTCTTGCGCGGGTTCTCCACACTTGGAAATCTTTTTCGGCGAAAGCCGCGAATCAAATACTCGGGCGGAGCGGTGAATTTTGGCAGCGTGAGTACCACGATCATTTGATCCGCAATGCTGCTGAGTTTGACCGCGCTATGCGGTATGTAAAGGAGAATCCGGCTAAGGCGGGCTTAAAGAACTGGCCGTGGGTGTGGTCTTGGAAATAGCGGGCCTGCCGTGCTAAGCCTACGCTGTGTTTTCAAACTCGCCGGCGGGACGCCGGCGCCACGAAAACCAACCCTCGAATAAAAGAAGTAGGGGAACACAGCGGCATCAAAATAAAATGAGGGGGATGAGCGGGACGTGCCACATGATGCAACCGATATTTACAGCGCATCTGTTTCCAGAGTTGGAAGCGAAGCTGATCGACCTTCTTCGGTCGCTCGCGCCGGAAGATTGGGAGAAGCAAACCATCGCGCCCAAGTGGAAGGTGAAGGACGTGGCGGCGCATCTGCTGGACACGCAAGTTCGCAAACTGCTGGCAGCCCGGCACGGCTACAAGCCTGAAAACTCGAAGAAGTTATCTCCTGAAGAGCTCGTCACGCTCATCAATTCCCTCAACGCGGAAGGCGTCCGAGCCTACGGCCAGTTGAGCCCGGGCGAATTGATTTCGTGGATGGAATCGGAGTCGCGGGACAGCGCGAAGTATCACCGGCTGATCGATCCGTTTGCTCGTGCCATGTTTCCCGTGAGCTGGGCGGGCGAGGAAGAGTCCGCAAACTGGTTTGATACGGCGCGCGAATTCACCGAGCGCTGGCACCATCAACAGCAGATACGTCTTGCCGTCAATAAACCAGGCATCATGACGCGGGAATTCTACTTTCCGGTTCTGGACTGCTTTCTGCGCGCGCTGCCATACGCCTATCGAAATGTTGCCGCCAAGCCCGGATCCCTCGCGCAATTCAATATTTCCGGCGAATGCGGCGGAAGCTGGCATCTGTTCCGCGAGGGAGACACGTGGACTTTGATCGCCTCACCAGCAGGACAAAAAGTTTCGCAGACGACGATCCCGCAGGACATCGCCTGGCGCATCTTCACCAAAGGGATCGCATTCGAGGAGGCCAGGACACAAATGCAAGTCACCGGAGACGAAGCAGTAGGCCTGCACATCCTAAAAATGATTTCGATTGTGGGTTGAGTGGCGCGGGCTTCAGCCTGCGGGGGTTGGTCCTGCAAGAGTCAAAACCCGCAGGCTGAAGCCCGCGCCACTTGAGCCTTTCAGCAAACTCTCTAGCCCCCGCCCCTCACATTACGCCTCCCCGCACCCCGAATTTGCAGTAACATACACCCGAGCAAATGCCGGCCTATGGTCCCACTTCCAACTTGGGCTACGGGGCCGGCGCTGCAATCAGCATTTCTTCCGCGGAGGACTCGCATGGCAATTCAATTCATCGTGAACGGAAAGCCGCAATCAGTGGATGTTCCAGCGAATATGCCGCTGTTATGGGTGTTGCGGGATACGCTGGGCATGACCGGCACGAAGTTCGGCTGCGGCATGGCCTTGTGCGGCGCCTGCACCGTGCACATCGACGGCGAGGCCACCCGCTCCTGCATCACTCCCGTCTCGTCCGTAGCCGGGAAAAAAATCACAACCATCGAGGGACTTTCTCCCGACCGCAGCCACCCGGTGCAGCGCGCGTGGATCGAAGTGGACGTGCCGCAATGCGGCTATTGCCAGTCCGGACAAATCATGTCCGCCTCGGCGTTGCTGGCGCAGAAGCCGAAACCGAGCGACTCGGACATCGACGACGCGATGAAAGGAAATATCTGCCGCTGCGGCACCTATCAACGCATTCGCCAGGCCGTGCACCGCGCCGCGGAATTGCAGAAGGCATCGGCGCAACCTTTCCGGCTCAAGGATACGGAAGACGCGCTGGATCGACAGCCCGTGGAAGTGGGAGGTGCGGTATGAGCGCTGGAACAATGACAGGCATTGACCGCCGCGGTTTTCTGAAGACGGGCATGGCCGGCGCTGCCAGCCTGATCGTCGGATTCTATTTGCCCGGACGCATTGAAGCGCTTGCGGCGGCTCCGGCGGGCGCAGCACCAGCCTCATTAAACGCGTGGATGCTCATCTCTCCCGACGACTCCGTAAAAATCATGATCGACAAGTCGGAAATGGGACAAGGAATCCTGACGGCGCTGTGCATGATCGCGGCCGAAGAGCTGGATTGCGACTGGAAAAAAATTCACACGGAATTCGCTCCCGCCGCCAAGGAATATTTTAATCCCGCGTTTGGCATGCAGGGCACGGGGGGCAGCTCCAGCGTGCGGTCCTCGTGGGACCCGATGCGCAAAGCCGGGGCGGCTGCGCGCGACATGCTGCTGCAGGCCGCGGCGACGCAATGGAAAGTCGACAAGTCCGCCTGCCGCGCGGAAAACGGAGTCATCTTCCACGATGCCACGAAACGCAAACTCACGTATGGCAGCGTGGCCTCGGTCGCGGCGATGCTTCCCGTTCCGCAGGATGTGCCGCTCAAGGATCCGAAACAGTACCGCATCGTCGGAAAGCCCACCAAGCGCCTGGACACACCGGACAAAGTGAACGGCCGCGCCGAATTCGGGATTGACGTGCGGCGGCCGGAAATGCTCTACGCCGTGGTGGCGCGATGCCCGGTGTTTGGCGGAAAGGCCGCCAGTTTTGACGCCACGAAAGCCAAGGCCGTTCCCGGCGTCAAGAATGTCGTGGAAATCTCTCGCGGGATTGCGGTCGTCGCCGACAACACCTGGTCGGCGATGCAGGGGCGGCGCGCGCTGGAGGTGAAGTGGGAAGAAGGATCGAACGCGTCAGCCAGCAGCGAGAGCATCAGCAAACTCTTTGCTGATCAAATGTCGAAAACCGGCGCGGAAGCGCGCAAGGAAGGCGACGCGGCGTCCGCCCTCAATGGCGCCGCGCAGAAAATCGACGCGGTATACGAAGCTCCCTACCTGGCCCACGCCACCATGGAGCCGATCAACTGCACCGCCGATGTTCGCGCGGACCGCGTGGACGTATGGGCGCCCACGCAATTTCAGACCATGGCCCAGGGCACCGCGGCCAAGATTTGCGGACTGAAACCGGAAAACGCTTTCATCCACACGACGTACCTCGGCGGCGGCTTCGGGCGCAAGGCCGGAACAGACTTTGTGATCGAGGCGGTGGAAACATCCAAAGCGATTGGCAAGCCGGTGAAACTGACATGGTCGCGCGAGGATGACATGCAGCACGATTATTACCGCCCCGCGTCCTACGCCAAGCTATCCGCTGGAATCGGCCCCGATGGCTGGCCTGTGGCCTGGACGACGCGCATCGCCTGTTCTTCGATCATGGAAGCGTGGTTTCCCGGCAGTACGAAAAACAATCTCGATCCGACCAGCGTCGAGGGCGTCGCCAATCTGCCGTACTCGATTCCCAATATTCAGGTGGATTACGTGCGGACCGAGCCGGGCATTCCAGTCGGCTTCTGGCGGTCGGTAGGAGCGTCGCAAAACGGGTTTTTCAGCGAATGTTTCATGGATGAGCTGGCAGTCGCCGGCAAGAAGGACCCGTACGAATTCCGCCGCCATTTGCTCGACAAGGCCCCGCGCCTCCATGGCGTTCTCGAACTCGCCGCGCAAAAGGCGGGATGGGATAAGCCCATGCCCGCGGGCCGCTATCGCGGCATTGCAGTACTCGAAGCGTTCCAGAGTTACGCCGCGCAGGTGGTGGAAATTTCCGTGGACCGCAAGGCGCGATCGGTGAAGGTGCACAGAGTGGTTTGCGCGGTGGACGTTGGCCGCGTGGTGAATCCAGCCAATATCGTCATGCAAAGTGAGAGCGCGATCGTGTACGGACTTTCGTCGGCGCTGTACGGCGAGATCTCGATCGCAAAAGGCCGCGTCGAGCAGACCAACTTCAACAACTATCAGGTCCTGCGTATGGACGCCATGCCCGTCATCGAAACGTACATTGTCCCCAGCGAAGAAAAACCCACCGGATCGGGCGAACTGGCCGTGCCTCCCTTGGTCCCGGCGCTGTGCAACGCGATCTTCGCGGCCACCGGCAAGCGCATCCGCCGCCTGCCGATCCGCGCGGAGGATCTGGCGTAGCGCCGCCAGTGGAACACGCTTGAAGCGTGTTCCACAAAAACTTGTTAGAAAGTCTTCATCAAACCTGGCAAATCGCGAATCGTTTCGATCAGCGCGTCGGCAGAGGCGGCGCGCAGCCGCTCCGGGACCGGCGAGCCCCCGAGCACGCCGATAGCGCGCACGCCGGCGCGATGTGCCATCTCGATATCTTCGGGGGCGTCGCCGATATACACGCTGGTTTGGGGCAGGGCGCGGAGCTTTTCGAGCGCCATCCGCAGCGGCGCGGGATGCGGTTTGCGGCGCGGAGCGTCCTCATTGCAAACTTTGGTGAGAAACATCGCCGAAACATCGTGCTCCCGCAATTGCCTGCGCACGCGCGAGCGGCTCCCGCTCGACACCAGCGCCAGCTTGAAGCGACGGTCGAGCAATTTCAGAACTCGCAGCGCGCCGGGCTGCAGCTTCGGTTGCTGCTGGCGGTAGAAAAATCTCCACAGCCGGTCAGCCTCTCCCCATTTTGCGCGAGGGAGACGCGCGGCGCGGTACACGCGGTGCCAGTTGGGCGAATAATGTCGCTTCAACTCCGCCATGCTCCAGCGCATCCCCAGGGCGCCGAACATCAGCATGTAGGCATTAGCGTCCGCCTCGAACGAATCCAGCAGCGTCCCGTCCCAGTCGAACAATACATATTCAATCGAGTTTTGTTTTTTTGTCGTCGTCACAAGAGCGCGGCCGCAGCTAAAAATTGAAAAGCCCTGCTTAATATCGTAGAGAGCAAAGTAACACGGAATTGGCGGTTGGCTGAATTACAGTTGGGCGGGATTTTAGTAGGACAGCCACTCTTGGCTGTCCCGCAGAGGCTTACTCAAGGAAAAGCGAACAGCCAAGAGCGGCTGTCCTACTGGAGCTAACGGCGCAGGAAGCGGGACGGCAGCGACTCTTCCCGGTGAAATGTAATGTCGTCGAAGGTGGCTGCCAGAGAGTGCCAACCGGGGCGCGAAGCGGGTTCGGTGCGCACGATATGCGCCTCGGTCGTCATTTTCACGGTGCCCCGGCCAAATGGCCGGTCCACCAGGCAGACCTCGATCGCAATGGGCGTCCCCGGCTCAATCCGCTGAGGGCAGAGGAAGAGAACTCCGCTGGAACTGATGTTGGTTGTTCTCAACGGATCCCCCGCCCGCTCGCGCTGGCCCGCGATGCGCTTCACGCGCAGCGGCAAGCTGAGCTTGGCTCGAGCGTAAGCCCGCCGTTCTTCAGGCGGGCGAATGGCATGGGTGGGAACCCGGGCAATGCCTTTCGGCTGGGCTCGCGTCGTCCACGACGGCGGGTCGGCAACCGAAGTTGCCGAGCGGGCCGGCAATTCTTCGATAGCGGCATTGCCGCGGCTGGAATTAGATTGATCCATGAGCTTCTGATTTCGAACAATGCGCATAGGTCTCCCTCAGATACATACGCCTCTGGCACTGCTCGTGGACACTATCCTCTGCCAGACCTAACCGCGTCAATTCAGGTTCCCTCCCGTGTTGTCCTAATACAAACTCCCTGGAGAAGCCGTTCCCAGGCTCCTCCCCCTGGAATGGAAAGGCCGCCGAAAAAAAGTTAGTTTGACCGCAAAATTCGGATAGCGCCGCGGGAATGGTTTTGGATATTGTGGTTGGGAAGGAACCAGACAGCCAATGTCGACTCAGCCCAACCTGCTCTTGCCTGCAATTCCCGCGCTCGCGCGGAGAAGATGCCTTGCCGCAGTCGCCCTGCATGACTCGCGAATGGATGGCGCATTTGTCTACGCGGTCCGCTCGACCGGCGTCTACTGCCGGCCTTCTTGCCCATCGCGCCGCCCGCGCACCAGGCAAATATTGCTTTTCTTTCAGCCGGAAGCGGCGGAGCGGGCTGGATTTCGAGCCTGCCGGCGTTGCCATCCTCGCCAGGCGCGCGGCAGCCCGCAAGCGGATCTGATTCGGCGCGTGTGCAGTGAAATCGAGAGCCGCCCGGACGATTCAGTTTCTCTTCAGGAACTAGCGGAACGCACAGGTCTGAGCGCCGCCCACCTGCAGCGCACCTTCCGCCGGGCGATGGGAATTTCACCGCGGCAATATGCGGATGCGCTCCGCGTGGCGCGGTTCAAATCTGAATTACGAAAGGGGAAAGACGTGACCACAGCACTTCATGAGGTTTTTTACGGCTCCACAAGCCGCCTTTATGAGAAGTCTGACGCGCAACTGGGCATGACTCCGGCGACGTACCGTCGAGGGGGACGCGGGATGAACATCTCCTATACGATTGCGCCGTGTTCCCTGGGGCGCGTGCTCGTCGCCGCAACGGAGCGCGGCATCTCCGCCGTATATCTGGGCGAACGCGATGCCGATCTCGCCGCTGCCTTGCGCAAGGAATATCCCCATGCGGAAATCCAGCGCGGCTCGGGGGAGCATTCAAAATGGGTGCGCGCGATTGTGCGGCACCTGGCCGGCACGAATCCCCGGTTGGATTTGCCCACGGATGTAGTGGCCACCGCGTTTCAGCGGCGCGTCTGGGAAGCGTTGCGGTCCATCCCGCCCGGTTCTACGCGAACGTACTCCGAGGTGGCGCGCTCAATCGGCCAGCCCAGCGCGATCCGCGCCGTGGCCCGCGCCTGCGCTACAAATCCGGCGGCGATTGTGGTTCCCTGCCACCGCGTGGTGCGCACCGACGGAACGCTCGGCGGCTACCGCTGGGGCCTCGAGCGCAAGCGATCCCTGCTCGACCAAGAGCGGCGCACCGCGAAACGCGAGCGCTAGGGAAAAATTGGAAGTGGGGGCTTGAGGGCCTGGGTGGCAAATGCCAAATCTTTGTAGGGCACGGCTTTACAGGTTGCGGAGAAATTCCAAAAGTGTCATTCCGAGGGCGCGGTTTGCCCGAGGAATCTGCTTTTTTCTTGGGATTGGCGAAAAAGCGGATCCCTCGCTTCGCTCGGGATTACAGTAAACTACCTTTTTTCCGCAGCCTCTATAGCCGCTGGCGTGTTGGAAATCGAGTTGCCACAAAGGCTCTTGAGATTGTTCTACTGGGCCGCCTGCGGAAAAAACACGTGGAAGCGCGCGCCGTGCGGCGTGTTGTTCTCCAAACGAATCGAGCCGCGATGGTCGTCCACGATTTTTGCGACAATGGAAAGCCCCAGACCCACTCCATCTTTCTTCGAGGTAAAAAATGGATTGAAGATCTGCTCGCGCAATTCGGGCGGCACGCCGGGGCCGGTGTCTTCGACAATCACGCCGACGCCCGATTCGCCGTGCGAGGATTCGGGCCCAATCGACAGGCGCAGCGTTTTCTCCGATGAGTCTTCCTGCGCCAGCATGGCCTGCATCGCATTGGTGATCAGATTGACGAACACCTGCTCGCAGAGTTGAGGGTCGGCGGGAATTTCGGGCAGGTTCGGAGCGTAGTGGCGCTCGATTTTCACTCCTGAATTTGGGATGGACGCGCTGGCGGCTTCCACGGCCCGATCGACGATTTCGGAAATCCCCGCGGGACGCAATTCGAGGTTCGAGGGACGCGCGAAATCGAGGAATCGCACGACCAGCGCGTTTAGCCGGTTCACCTCGGAGGAAATGTACCCGGCCAGCTCCGCCACCAGCGGCTCCGATCCTGCAACTTTTCTGTTGAGCATGTCCGCCGAGCCTTTGATGACGCCCAGCGGATTGCGGATTTCGTGCGCCAGGCCGGCGGATAGTTGCCCCAGCGCGGCCAGGCGCTCGGCGCGACGCGCGCCGGCTTCGGCGCGGCGCAACTGGCGATTCGTTTCTTCCAGTTTGTCCGAAAGATCCTGCAACCGCTGCACCTGCCGCCGGTTTTCCACGGCAAAGCGGTTGACCAGGATCGCCGCGATATAGAAGAAAAGCACGCGGATGGCGAGGATGCCCTTCCCCTCGGGCGTCACATCCACTTCCTGCAGCGCCGGGAACAACAGCGACAAGTAAGCAAGCGAGGAAATGGTGGTCCAAACCAGCGCGCCGAGCGTCCCGAAGTAGATTGCGGCGCTCACCACCGGCAGGAAATAGATGGGAAAATAGCTGCTGTTGATTCCGATCTCGCCCGTGTGATCGAGCAGCAGCGTGGCCAGCAAAATCTTGATGAGAACGCTGTAAGCGGGACCTCGCGCCGGCAAACGCGCGACCACCCAACCCTCGAGAAGCTGGACCACAAAGATCAAGAACAGGATCAGTTGTTTGTGGATTTCGTCGAGAGGCGGGAGAAGCGCCAGGCCGCCCAGAAAGACCAACCAGATCAAATCAATCCAGTTCAGATGAAGGTCACGAATTGCGGATCGTTCGCGGTCCAGCATTCTGCAAGGCTCCGGCAAAGTCTAACACGGTCGCAAGTGGCACACGCTTCAGCCTGTGGGTTTTAATCTTTGCAAGAATGAAACTCGACAGGCTGAAGCGTGCGCCACCAGGGCCTGCAAAATGCGATCGTCGTCTGGAATTTTACTGCAAGAGCTGGGGGCGCGATTCGGTGTCGACGAGCGCCTCGAAAATGGCGAGGACGTGGCGGCGGTAATCAACCATGCGCGTGAAGACGTCACGCAGCGTGGGATCGCGCTCGGATTCGCGATGCCACTTCCGCAGCACCGCGGGCGGCACTTCGATATCCCGCCGCAACTCTTCCGCGGAATGCCCGCGCAGAAAAAGGCCATAGAAGAAAGCCGCCTCGCGCTGCGGGAAATCGAAGTCGTGCTGTGATTCGTCCGCCGCGTTGGCGGCGGTCAGCAGGGTCGTGTTGGATACAGTCTGCATCAGGGTCCAGAGACAGAAAGGGAAGTTTACCGGAACTTTTCCTCCCGTCAAGTAGCACGGCCCAGAATCTAGGTGACTTGATTAATCCCGGGACCGCAGGGCTTGCTGCAAGGCCATTCGATGCGGAAGGAACCAGAAAGGGTTCCACTTCCGGGGTCCAGTGACACGGGCTTCAGCCTGTGGGGTTTAGTCCTCGCAAGGACGGACCCCCACAGGCTAAATCCTGCGCTACTGAAAACAAAGGTTTTGCGAGGATAACGACGAACTATCCCAATTTTCCGGGTTGGCGCGCGGAACGCACAAATTCGCGCAGCGCTGAAACGTTCGGGCCATAGGCGCCGATCCGTGCTGCGTCGACGGGCAAGCCCAGTTGCTCGGCGGCTTCCATGTTGATCCCTGCATCGTCGAGTTCGGAGAGACTAAAACCAACGGCGGGAAGCACACGCTTTGTGCCGCTCGGGTAGACCGGCCGAGGTGGACGGCGCCGTTGCCAGGGCTTGTTTGCGATTGCGAAGAACTGATGCCAATCGTTCTTGTCCCACATCGCTCGCTCCCGCGTCTCGGGGACCCAGGACGCTCTGAGTCGCTACTCATCAGATGCGCCAAACACCTTTGCGGTCGCTTCCCGTGGCCCGCCCCTTTAATTCGGGGTTTTGCAGTGGCCTGCACTTGGGTATACGTCACAACCCAAGCGGCGTCCACAATAGACTGAGGAATGTTTCAGAGGCGTTACGAAAGAGAGATTATCATGTAGGGTGGAATGGCGTGTACCGGATGGACACCGCGGTTTTTTCGAACGGATTGGCCGGCGTCCAGACCAAGACTATTCACTCCGGACAAGCTGCCAACTGACTGTGGGCATTGCCCTTGCGACGGCTCGGCGCGCCGGGCGCCTGTTTTAAACGCTCACTGCGTTGTGCAATCGTCGCGCGCGGCTGGTATACTGGGCGAATCCGACCGTCCTCCGGGGAACCTGTGGAAAAGTCGAAACTCATCATCGTCGTTCACTATCACGAGCTTTGGCTCAAGGGCGGAAATCGCCGCTTCTTTCTGAGTAAGCTGCACATGGCGCTGAAGCGCGCGCTCGAAGGCTTGCCTGTCGAGCGGATTCTGCGGCCAGGCGACCGCTTGCTTGTGGAATTTGGCGAAGGCGCTTCGGCGGAAGAAGCGATCGCGCGCATCGAACGCGTGTTCGGCGTGGCCTACTATGCCGTGGCGCGAGTGGTTCCGCGCGGAGGCGAGCACGATCTCACGGCGCTGGGGCGCGCGGCGTGGGAAGAAATTCGCGGCGAGAAATTTGAAACGTTTGCAGTGCGCGCCAAACGCAGCGACAAATCTTTCCCGCACGGCTCGGTCGACATCGATGTTTCTGTCGGCCAATATCTGGTGGATCGATTGCGCGCCTGCGGCCGCGAGGCCCGCGTGAAACTCAACGATCCCGATCTAACCTGCCGCATTGAAATTCCCCCCGGCCCTTCGCTGCTGGTATATGCGCGAAAAATTTCCGGCGCGGGAGGACTTCCTCCTAACACAGCCGGGCGAATGACGTGTTTGCTTTCGGGAGGTTTCGATTCCGCCGTCGCGGCGCACAAAATGATGAAGCGCGGCGCGCACTTGAATTTCGCGCACTTCTGGGGCGGCGGGGCGCGGCCGGGCGAGTCCTCGGTGCACGTGGCGCGAGAACTGGTGAAGCGCCTGGTTCCGTGGCAATTTTCAGCGAAGCTTTACCTCGTGCCGTTCGAGCCGGTGCAGCGGGAAATTGTGGCGCGCGCGCCGGAGGAATTTCGCATTTTGCTCTATCGCCGGATGATGCTCCGCATCGCCGAGCGCATCGCGCGCACGAACCGCGCTCTCGGGCTCATCACGGGAGATAGCCTCGCGCAGGTCGCTTCGCAAACGCTGCACAATATGGCCGCCGTAGGGGCCGCCGTGCGCATGCCGCT
>Ga0209380_10000461_pt1 | contig 28627 bp, 31 predicted proteins | sample HubBroMetageWFT6_FD_188347 | JGI IMG/M metagenome (GOLD analysis project Ga0209380, IMG submission 188347) | Warmed and freeze-thawed soil microbial communities from the Hubbard Brook experimental Forest, New Hampshire - Hubbard Brook CCASE Soil... | ecosystem: Environmental > Terrestrial >... | reverse complement strand
CACCCGGGCGCAGCACCGCCTTGGGATCGACCGGATATTTCGCGTCATAGATGTGGTGATGGCAGTCGCAGGCATTCGCCGGCGCTTTGAGTTTTGGCGGCTCAGTCCCCTCCGACCATTTGACCTGCTGCGCCATTGCCATCCGCGTACCACCAGTGAGAAGAGCCGCGGCCGCGCCCGCCGACATCATCAATACGTCGCGCCGATCGCGGTTCATCGCTTCCCCCCGGCTATCGTTTGCCCGCCAACCCTAGCACGGTTAAAGCAAACATCGCGATGGGCGCCGGCCTTATGGCGCCGTTATCCGAAGGCTCGCTCGATCGGGGATCTCACGCGTTTCAGCATCGGCATCATCTTCAGATGATCCGGAACCCTCGTAATTGCGCGGACCCTGAGACGCCACCGCATCGATCATCCTCCGCTATGGCCGATTCGGCGGCGGCCGCTATTATCGCCGTCCCACTCGAATAAGGAGGAGGAGCCCTATGGCGAATGTACCCGGTGTCGTCACCGACCCCAGCCGCATCAAGGGCGGGGTCATCGCGCTGCCGAGCGGCGGCGCGCAGATCGCGGCCTATGTGGCGCGGCCGCACCAGCCCGGAAACTACCCTGGCATCGTCGTGATCCAGGAGGCGTTCGGGCTGGTCGATCACATTTGCGACCTGGCGCGACGCTTCGCCAATATCGGGTACAACGCGGTGGCTCCCGCGCTTTACTGGCGGCGCGGCGCTCCCAAGGACCCGGATGTCATGGAGCAGGTGTTCCCGGTCATGTTCGGCCTGCCCGACAGCGAAGCGCTGCAGGACCTCAATGCTGCCGCCGACTACCTGAACGCGATGCCCGGCGCGACCGGCAAAATCGGCGCGATCGGCTTCTGCTCGGGCGGCCGGCACACGCTGCTGTTCGCGTGCAACAGCAACAAGGTGAATGCGGCGATCGATTGCTGGGGCGGATTCATCCAGCGGGCCACCCCCGACGCAGAAACCACCGCAGCGCGCCCGAAGGCGCCGCTCGACATGGTCGGTCAATTGCACTGTCCGCTGTTCGGCGTGTTTGGCGAAGAAGACCAGAACCCGCCGGTCGCGCTCGAAGCAGAGCTGAAGAAACGCGCGCAGGCCGCCGGCAAGGACGTGACGACCAAGATCTATAACGGCGCCGGGCACGCCTTCCTCGCCGACTACCGGCCGAGCTACCGCGAAGCTCCGGCCACCGAGCTGTGGGGCGACATTCAGTCGTTCTTCGGCAAGCACCTGAAATAGCAGAACGAGCCCTCTCCCGGTTTGCGGGAGAGGGCTTTCTCACGCCCGGTAAAACGGCCGATCGCCCTTGATCGTGACCCGATAGCCGTGCCGGCGCTGCGGGAAGTAGTCCCACATCGCATGGTGCTGCGCGCAGCGATTGTCCCAGAACGCGGCGGAATTGGGCTGCCAACGGAAGCCTCACTGGAATTCCGGCGTCTCCGCATGACGATACAGCAGCTCCAGCAGCGCATCGCTTTCGAGCCGGCTCAGCTGCTTGATCCGGGTTGTGAAGTTGCGGTTGACGAACAGCGCCTTCCGGCCAGTGACCGGATGCGTGCGCACCACCGGATGCTCGGCCTTCGGGAAGCCCTTCGCGGTGGCGGCATAGCCGAAGCGACCGCGATAGACCGGTTCGCCGTCATGGATCGCGTTCAGCCCCTCGACGAGACGCTTGATCGGCGGGGATAGCTTTTCATAGGCGGCATACATGCTGGCGAAGAGGGTGTCGCCGCCCTCGGGCGGAACCTCCTTCAGATAAAGAATGCTGCCCATCGGCGGCTCGGCATCGCAAGAAACGTCCGAGTGCCATTCCTCGCCGGCCACATGCTCCGACTTCTCGTCCGCGTGGATCGTCAGGATTTCGGGATGCCCCTTCGGCGAGTGCGGTGACGCCGGGTGGATCGCCAGTTCGCCGAATAGGCGCCCGAACGCCTTGTGCTGCTGGTGCGTCAGCTGCTGGTCGCGGAAGAAGATGACAAGGTTCTCCATCAGCGCGTCGTGCACCTCCTGGAATTGCTGATTGCCGAGCGGTCGCGACAGATCGACCCCGCCGATCTCGGCGCCGATATGCGGCGTCAGCTTTTTGACCTCGATCGTCTGGTAGGGCATTGGCGGTTCTCCGGTGTGTCAATCGCACGATAGCATGTCTATCCACCCATCAAGCGATTGTGCGGGCGACCCGGGCCGGATTGCCGAGCGCGAGAGTGTTCGGCGACACATCGCGCGTGACGACGCTGCCCGCGCCGATCACGCACCCGTCGCCGATCGTGACACCGGGCAGGATGATCGCGCCGCCGCCGATCCACACGCCGTCGCCGATGCGGATCGGCTTTGCCGATTCCCAACCCTCATCACGTAAGCGTCGTTCGAGCGGATGCGTGCAGGTATAGAGCTGGACCGCCGGCCCCATCTGCAGATCGTCGCCGATCTCGATCGGGGCGCAATCGAGAAAGACGCAGTTGTAGTTGATGAAGGCGCGGTGACCGAGGCGGATGTTGTAGCCGTAGTCGCAGGAGAACCGCGGCTGGGTGTCGGGATTGTCGCCGACCGCGCCGAGCAGTTTCCGTAGCAAAGCTGCCCGCCCGACCACGTCATCCGCGCTTGTTGCGTTGTAGCGGGCGAGCAGATGCTGCGCCCGCCTGCGCTCGCCGAGCAGCTCCGGGCCAAAGGCCTGGTAGGGCTCGCCGGCCAGCATCTTTTCCTTTTCGCTTCTGGGCATCGTCGTGGCCCCACTATCCTGTCGCATGCGTCAGCGGGAGAGTGACATGAGCCGGAAGGAACTCAAGGTCGACAGCGTGGCGGAGGCGTATCTGGCGCTGCTCGTCGACCGCGGCGTCGAATACCTGTTCGCCAATGCCGGCACCGATTTCGCGCCGATCGTCGAGGCCTATGCCAAGGCGGCGCATACCGGCATGAAGGCGCCGAAGCCGATGCTGGCGACGCACGAGAACCTGGCGATGTCGATGGCCCATGGCTATGCCGCCGCGTCCGGCCGCGTGCCGGCGGTCATGGTGCATGTCAGTGTCGGCACAGCGAATGCGCTGTGCGGGGTGATGAACGCGGCGCGCGCGAATGTGCCGATCCTGTTCACCGCCGGCCGCTCGCCCCTGACCGAGGAGGGGCTGGAGGGCGCGCGCGACACCTACATCCATTGGGCGCAGGAGATGTTCGACCAGGCCGGCATGCTGCGCGAGGTGGTCAAATGGGATTACGAGCTGCGCAACGGCGTCCAGCTCGAAACCGTGATCGATCGCGCGCTGACGATCGCGACCAGCCCGCCTGAGGGGCCAGTCTACCTGTCGCTGCCGCGCGAGGTGCTGGCCGAGAAGCTGCCCGGATTTTCCTATCAGTCGCCGTCGCGCCACGCCGCCGCCTCGGTGCCGGCGCCGGATGAGGCCGCAATCGCCGAGGCCGCGCGCGTCATCGCTACGGCAAATCAGCCGCTGATCGTCACCGCCGATGCCGGCCGCGACCTCGCCGCGGTGCCGGGGCTCGCCGATTTCGCCGAGCGCTTCGCGATCCCCGTCGTCGAGCACCGCCAGCGGCATCTGTGCTTGCCGGCCGACCACCCTTGCCACCTCGGCTACAACCCGGCGGCGATGCTCGACCGCGCCGACGCGATCCTGGTCATCGATTGCGATGTGCCGTGGATCCCGAGCCGCAACACGCCGCGGCCGGACTGCAAGATCATCCACATCGGGGTCGATCCGCTGTTCAGCCGCTATCCGATCCGCGGCTTTGCCGCCGATGTCGCGATCACCGGCGCGACAAGGCTGGTGTTGCCGGCGCTCGGGGCGGCGCTGAAGCCGCTCGCCGACGAGGCCGGGATCAAGGCGCGTCGCCAGCGCCTCTCGGAAGAGCGCGAGACGATGCAGGCCGGCTGGCGCAAATTGCGCGACGAGGTCAGGACCATGCGGCCGCTCTCGCCGGTCTGGGTCAGCGCCTGCCTCGCCGAGGGGCGCGATCCGGCATCGATCATCGTCAACGAATACACGCTGTTGCCGGAGCATTGCCCCTCGACCCGGCCCGGCAGCTTTTTCGGGTCGAGCCCGGCGGCGGGGCTCGGCTGGGGCGCCGGCGCGGCGCTGGGAGTGAAGCTCGCCGAGCCGGATCGTCAGGTGATCGCCGTGCTCGGCGACGGCTCCTACCTGTTCGCCAACCCGGTCGCCGTGCACCACGCTTCGACCATGCACCGGCTGCCGGTGCTGTTCATCGTCGTCAACAACGCGATGTGGGGCGCGGTGCGGCGGGCCACCCTGGGCATGTACCCGCAGGGCGAGGCGGCGCGCAGCAACCGGCCGCCCTTTATCGACCTCGAGGAATTGCCAGCCTTCGAGCAGGTCTGCGCCGCGGCGGGCGGATACGGTGAGCGGGTCGAGGACCCGGCGGAATTGCCGGCCGCGCTCGGCCGCGCATTGCACGCGGTCAATGTCGAGAAGCGCCAGGCATTGCTCAACGTGATCTGCCAGGGCGGCGGCGGAGGGTGACGGCTCGCGGCAATTTGCTGGTTGAGGGACATGCAGCAAAGTTGTTTTAGCAAAAGCAATGGCTTAGGAAAATTTTGCTGCTTCTGCAAGAAATCTGCAGCAAACGGCCGGCGAGAGCGTCGGAAACCCTCGATTTCCAATTTTTACACCAGCAAATTTGCAGCTGCTTTTCTGCGCATCGCTCCGCGCCAAACCCACCGCCTTTCACCGCGTTCCCGCGTCCCCGCTTTCTCGACAGACGGTGCGATTCTGGTCATATGATATAGAATGACACAATATTCAATACCGCACCACGATGATCAAAGAATCGGAACCAAAGCTTTGAGAAGTGCCAGGCGCTTCTCAACGTGATCCGCCAGCCCGGCACCGCCGGGTAATACCGATCCAGGCCGTAGTGATACGGTGTTCCTCACCCGCGAAGCGGGGGAGGGGAACCATGCGACGCATGGTGGAGGGGCATGCGGGCGCCTGAAAAGACATTCGGCCGCGCGCGACAGTTGCGCCGGAAAATGACGTTGCCGGAGGTCGTGCTCTGGCAGGCGCTTACGGAAAGGGCGGCTTGCCGGCTTGCGTTTTCGCCGGCAACACCCGATCGGGCCTTATATTCTCGATTTCTATTGTGCTTCCGCCTGTCTGGGGCTTGAGGTGGACGGCTTCGCGCACGACACCGGCGCCCAGGAGCAACATGACCAACGCCGTGAGGCATGGCTTTCGGAACGCGGGGTGAGGCTCTGCGGATTCCCGCAGCTGCCGTTCTGAGGGACGAGGCCTTGGAAGGGGTTCTGCTTGCCATCGAACGAGCCGTCAATGCCCCCTCCGGCTCGCTGCGCTCGCCACCTCCCCCGCCCGGCGGGGGAGGAACCTAATGATCAAAGAATTTGACCCCGTGGTCCTGACCAAAGACCTACCGGAGCATGGGTTGCAGGCAGGCGATGTGGGCTGGGTGGTCATGATCCACGCCGCGGGCGCGGGTTACGAGATCGAATTCGTCACTCTGGCTGGCGAGACCGTATCGGTCGTTACTGTGCCGGCCGACGCTGTGCGTCCGGTGCGGGCGAAGGAGATCGCGCATGCGCGCCGAGTGGCGTGAAGGAGAGAAACGTGTGGGTTGGCGCTGATCCCGGTGGAAGAAATGCCTTTGGTCTCGCTATCCTGACCGACGACGGCGGCTTCACGACCCACTGCGTTTCCTGCGCTGATGACGCGATCCAGCATGTTAAAGCTAGACCGGCCGGCGTGGGGATCGACGCACCGATGTGGTGGTCGTCCGGTCCGTCTGGTGATCGGCGCGCCGACCGATGGATTCGGAACCGGTATCAGATCGGCGGAGGCACCGTCCAAGCCGCTAACTCACTACGCGGAGCGGCTTTGGTGCAAGGGGTGCTGTTCGCGGAACGAGCAAGGCAGCTCTTCAAAAAGGTTCCGATTACAGAGGCTCATCCAAAAGCGGTATTGCGAGCGCTCAAGCTCAGCTGGGCGGAGTTTTGCTCGGTTTACTCAATCGGCCCCACCACCGGAGACGTTGGGGCGGAAAACGAACACTGTCGTGATGCTGTGGTAGCCGCCGTCGCTGCAAGAGAGGGATTTAGCGGTCATTGGACCGTCGATCTTACTAAAGATCGGCAAGAAGAACACGAACAAGACCCATTTTCATATTGGTTAGCGCCAGTGCACTATTTCTGGCCTCAAAGGGAACCTTGATCCTTATATGTTGAAATGCTTCATGAAATGCTCGTAGGTCTCGTCCGGGGCTTCTTCCGGCACGTAATGGCCGCAGGGGAGGGCGCCGCCCCAGGCGTCGGTCGCGTAGTTGCGTTTCCACACCGCGAGCACGTCGCCGTGCACGCCCTCGGTGTGGCTGCGGGCGCCCCATATCACCAAGAGCGGCTGGGTGATCTTGCGGCCGGCCTCGAAATCGGCCTTGTCCATGTCGAAATCGCAGGTCGGGCAGGCGCGGTAATCGGCGCACGAGCCCTTGATCGTCTTCCAATTGAAGCAGCGGACGTATTCGGCGAAGGCCTCCGGGTCGAAAAAGCCGAGCCCGATGCCGGGCTTCGATAGTTTCTTTTCCATGAACCACTGCGCCGAGACCCCGGCCAACAGGCGCTCGGGCAGATCGTAGGGCTGCGCCATCAAGGCCCAATGCCATGAGCGCAATGCCCATTCCTTCGAGGTGTGGGTCCAGATGTGATGGTTCGGCAGGATGTCGACCAGCGCCGCGCGCTTCACCCGGTCGGGGTGGTCGAGGCACATGCGGGCGGTGGTGCGGGCGCCGCGGTCGTGGCCGGCGACGAAGAACTCGCGGTATCCGAGCTTTTCCATCACCTCGACCTGGTCCTGCGCCATCGCCCGGAACGAGTAGTTGATGTTGTTGGGGCCGGCGTCGTCCGGGCCGACGCTGTCGCCATAGCCGCGCAGATCGGCGGCGACGACATGGAAATGCTCGGCGAGGCGGCCCGCGATCTTGTGCCACGACACATACGTCAGCGGGTTGCCGTGCAGCAGCAACAAGGGCGGGCCGTCGCCGCCATGCCGCAGGTGGATGCGCGCGCCGCCAAAGACGGAGGCGGGGGTCTCGATCTCGGTGCGGGTAAATCCCTCGAACATTTGCTCGCCTCCTCCTGGGGGCTCGACTCGTAGAGCTTAGTGCATTGGCGCGGCAACATCGTGCGCCGCGGCCGTGGGACCTTGAGCCTCGCCGATCAACTCGATCAGCCGACTCGTCTCGATGCATTGGGTGAACCCGTCGCCGCTCGAATCCGGGCGGTGATAGGCAAGCGTTGCCCGCGCCAATCCGAGCGCGCGGCCGAGCATCCTGCCGCGGTCCGCGGGATCGGCTTGCGCCATCGCCTCGCGATATAGGTCAATCGCGAGCAGGTGCTTGATCCACAGCGTCCGCTGCGGGCAATAGCCTTTCGCGCGCCGATAGCAGACCTCGGAACCGAGCGCGCCGCCGGTTTCGCTCGGCGGCAGGTCGTGCTCGATATCGAGATACCGTCCAAAATCGGTCTCATAGAGGGCGAGGCCGATCGGCTGGCCGGCCGGGCGCGGTGCTGATCTTGGCGGTGAAGTCGTCGGCAATTGGAATGCTGCCGATATCGAAGAAGACCGACTTCTTGCCGTAACTGCGTTGCAGCCGGTCGCAAATCCGTCCCGCGGCCGCGGCCGAATCCTCGCGACGGTAGGAGACGAAAATAAAGGGCATCTATCCTCTAGGGCCGATTGCCTAAGCTAGCCTAGATTGTCGCGACACGCCAAAGCCGGATGCGAGGAGCAGATGACTTGGAATCGGCGAGTCGCCGCCGCGACGCTCGCGGCATTTGCGGCCGCGGCGGCGCCGTTGCCGGTGGAGGCGCAGAAGTCTGGCGGCGTGCTGAAGATCCAGCACTGGGACAGCCCGGCGAGCATGTCGATCCATGAGGAGGCGACCTACTCGACGGTCGTGCCGATCATGGGCGTGATGAACAACCTCGTCGTCTACGACCAGCACATAGCGCAGAACAGCCTGCATACGATCCGCCCGGATCTGGCGGAGAGCTGGTCGTGGAGCGAAGACGGCACCGAACTGACCTTCAAGTTACGGCAGGGCGTCAAATGGCATGACGGAAAACCCTTCACTGCCGCGGATGTACGGTGCACCTTCGATCTGCTGCAGGGGAAGGGTCAGGCGAAACTGCGCGTTAGCCCGCGCAAGGAGTGGTACAACGACCTCGTCGAGGTCACCGCGAACGGCGATGACGAGGCGGTCTTTCACCTGAAGCGGCCGCAGCCGGCGCTGCTGACATTGCTCGCCTCCGGCTATTCGCCGATCTATCCCTGCCACGTCTCGCCGGCACAGATGCGGCAGCATCCGATCGGCACCGGACCGTTCAAATTCGTCGAGTTCAAGCCCAACGAATACATCAAGGTGGCGAAGAACCCGGACTACTGGAAGCCGGGCCGCCCCTATCTCGACGGGATCGAATACGACATCGTGCCGAATCGCTCGACCGCGATCCTCGGCTTCATCGCCGGGCAGTTCGACGTCACCTGGCCGTTCAGCGTCACGCCACCCTTGGCGCGCGACATCCATCAGCAGGCGCCGAACGCGCAATGCGTGCTGGCCACCAACAACGGCACCACCAATCTGCTGATCAACCGCGACGCACCGCCGTTCGACAATCCGGATTTGCGCAAGGCGCTGGCGCTGGCGATCGACCGCAAGGCGTTTATCGACATCATGACTGAGGGCCTCGCCAAGCAGGGCGCGGCGATGCTGCCGCCGCCCGAGGGGCTGTGGGGCATGCCCGATGAAATGCTGCGGACGATCCCCGGTTACGACCCGGACGTGTAGAAGAACCGGGCCGAAGCGCGCGAGATCATGCGGAAGCTCGGCTACGGCCCGGATAAGAAGATGCAGCTTACGGTGTCGACGCGCAATGTCGCCACCTTCCGCGATCCCGCGGTCATCCTGATCGACCAGTTGAAGGAGATTTATATCGACGCGGTGCTCGAGACGATCGAGACCGCCAATTGGCACCACAAGGTGACCCGCAAGGATTACACGGTCGCTCTCAACAACACCGGCAGTGGGGTCGATGACCCCGACCAGCAATTCTACGAGAACTACGCCTGCGGTTCGGCCCGCAACTACAGTGGCTACTGCAGTCCCGAGCTCGACAAGAAATTCGACGAGCAGTCGATGATGACAGACCAGGAACAGCGCAAGAAACTGGTCTGGGAAATCGACAAAAAGTTGCAGGAAGAGGGGGCCCGGCCGATCATTTTCCACACGCGCAACGCGACCTGCATGCAGTCCGCGGTGAAGGGGCTGACCATCATGGTCAACTCCATCTACAACGGCTGGCGGTTCGAGGACGTGTGGCTGGATAAATAGTTCGGGCCTGTCCATGAAGCCTGCCCTTGGCCCCGAACGGGTTGCGGGCAGGCGGGTGGGCCTATAGTTTCAAACCATGCGCTATCTCAGCACCCGCGCGGCCGGTCCGGCGCCGGCGACCCGTGCTTTCGAGGACGTGCTGCTCGCCGGCCTCGCCGAGGATGGCGGGCTTTTTGTGCCGGACTCCCTGCCGAAACTCGACGCGGCGGCGCTGTGCGGTCTGGCCGGGCTGCCCTATGCCGAGCTGGCCGCCCGGATGATGGCGCTGTTCGTCGGCGATTCTTTCAGCGCCGCGGAGCTGCGCCAGCTGACCGACAGCGCCTATCGAGGCTTCAATCATGCGGCGGTGGCACCGCTCGTGCAAATTGATGAGCGTCTGTGGCTCCTGGAGCTGTTTCACGGGCCGACCCTCGCCTTCAAGGATCTGGCGCTGCAGCTGGTCGGGCTCATGTTCGACGCAGTGCTGGCACGCCGGGCCGAGCATGTCACGATTGTCGGCGCCACCTCCGGAGATACCGGCTCGGCGGCGATGGCCGCCTGCCGCGACCGGGCCGCGCTCGACATCTTCATGCTCTACCCGCATGGCCGCATTTCCGAGGTGCAGCGACGGCAGATGACGACGGCCGATGCGGCCAACGCACACGCGCTGGCGATCGAGGGCACGTTCGACGATTGCCAGGACATCGTCAAAACGCTGTTCGCCGACCCGGCGCTGCGCGGGGAGCTGAACCTTTCCGCGGTCAATTCGATCAATTTCGCCCGAGTGGCGGCGCAGATCGTTTATTACGTTTTCGCCGGGCTGGCGCTCGGCGCCGGCGCCGGGCGGAAGGTCGCGTTCAGCGTGCCGACCGGCAACTTCGGCAATGTCTATGCCGGGCATCTGGCGCGCGCGCTTGGGCTGCCGGTCTCGCGGCTGGTCATCGGCACCAACGCCAACGACATCCTCGCCCGCTATCTGACGCGCGGCGAGATGGCGATCGCCCCGGTCACGGCGAGCCTCAGCCCCAGCATGGATATCCAGGTTGCCAGCAATTTCGAGCGCCTCCTGTTTGAGCTGAAGGGCCGAAACGGCGCCGCGGTCGCCAGCGCACTGGGCGCGTTCCGGCAGACCGGCGCTTTGCCGGCGGACGAGCAGGCCTGGCGCCAGGCGCAGCGGCTGTTTTCGGCTCATCGGGTCGACGATTCATTGACGCTGGCGACGATTGCAGACGTCCATGCGCGCTCGGGGATGTTGATAGATCCGCACACGGCGGTTGCGATTGCCGCCGCGCGCGCCGAAATTGAGGGTATGAACATCGATGACGAGAGCCGAACCACACCGATGATCGCGCTCGCCAGCGCGCATCCAGCGAAATTCCCGGACGCCGTCGCGCGCGCGACCGGCATTCGCCCGGCCATGCCGCCGGCGCTCGCCGACATCATGGAGCGGCGCGAGCGGGTGACCGTGTTGCCCAACGAGGTGGGCGCGATCGCGCGCTATGTGCGCGCCCACGCGCGACGGAAGGCGAGGGCGGCATGACGGTCTCGCTCGGCAGGCTGCCAAATGGGCTGCGCATCGTCACCGACCGGATCGACACGGTCGATACCGTCTCGCTCGGTCTCTGGGTCGAGGTGGGAACGCGTCATGAGGCGCCGGAGGTCAACGGCGTTGCCCATTTCCTCGAGCACATGGCGTTCAAGGGCACCGAGCGGCGCAGCGCTCGGGCGATCGCCGAGGAGATCGAGGCGGTCGGCGGCCATCTCAACGCCTACACGTCGCGCGAAAGCACCGCCTACTACGCCAAGGTGCTGAAGGAGGACCTGCCGCTCGCGCTCGACATCCTCGCCGACATCCTGCTGCATTCGAGCTTCGAGCCGGCCGAGCTCGAACGCGAGCGCACCGTCATCCTGCAGGAGATCGGCCAGGCCAACGACACGCCGGACGACATCATCTTCGATCATTTTCAGGAGAGTGCCTTCCCGCGGCAGGCGATGGGCCGCCCGGTGCTCGGCAGCCCGGAGATCATCCGCCGGATCTCTCGCGAGAAGGTGATGGCCTATCTGCGCGACCATTACGGCGCGGCTCGGATGGTGCTCTCGGCGTCCGGCAACCTCGACCACGACCAAATCGTCCAGCTTGCCGATAAGCTGTTCTCGACGATGCCCTCCGAGCGCGCCGTGACCACCGAGCCGGCGCGCTATGCGGGCGGCGAGTACCGGCAGCAGCGCGATCTGGAGCAGCTGCATCTCGTCCTGGGCTTTCCCGGTCTTGCTCTCGGCGACCCGGATTATTACGCCGCGATGGTGGTTTCGACCGCGTTCGGCGGCGGCATGTCCTCGCGCCTGTTTCAAGAGGTCCGCGAAAAGCGCGGCCTCGTCTACTCGATCCATTCCTTCGCGCACGGCTACCGCGACTGCGGCCTGTTCGGGATCTATGCCGGGACTGGCGAACAGGAGGCGAGCGAGCTCGTGCCGGTCCTATGCGACGAGACGATGCGGCTCGAGCAGGGCTTTACCCCAGTCGAACTTGCCCGCGCGAAGGCGCAGATCAAGGCCGGGCTGCTGATGTCGTTGGAGAGCACCTCGGCGCGCTGCGAGCAGATGGCGCAGCACATGCTGATCCACGGGACGCCGTTCGATCCGGCTGATATCGTGTGCAAGATCGAGGCGGTCGATGACGCGGCGATCCGGCGGGTGGTCTCCCGCTGGCTGACCGCGCCGCCGACGGTTGCCGCGCTCGGACCGGTCAGCCGGCTCGAAGATTTCGACCGCCTGAAGACGCGGCTCGCTGCCTGACCGGGGGATGCACGACGCTATGGCCGCGCAACGTAAGACCTTTCCCCGCCTGTTCCTGACCCGGGTCGAGCCGTTTCGGCTCGTCGGCGACCGGGTATTTCTGCGCGCGCCGGATCGTGCCGATTACGACGAATGGGCGAGCCTCCGCGCATGCTCGCGCGATTTCCTCACCCCTTGGGAGCCGAGCTGGCCGCCCGATGCGCTGAGCCGCGCCAGCTTCCGCGCCCGTCTGTCGCGCTATGCCGAGGATTGGCGCACCGACCAGGGTTACAACTTCTTTATTTTCCGCGAGGACGAGACGCTGGCGGGCGGCATTGGGCTGTCGAATGTGCGCCGCGGCGTCGCCGAGACCGCGAGCCTTGGCTACTGGATCGGCGAGCCCTTCGCCCGCCAGCGCTATATGAGCGCCGCACTGCCGCTGGCGCTCGATTTCGCCTTCGACCGCCTGCGCCTGCATCGGGTCGAGGCCGCCTGCCTGCCGAGTAATATACCCAGCCGCGCGCTGCTGTTGCGCACCGGCTTCCAGCAGGAGGGTTATGCCCGGAACTACCTGCTGATCGACGGCAAGTGGCAGGACCACCTGTTGTTCGCGATCCTGCGCGAGGACTGGCGCCGCTAGTTTCCGGGTGCGGCGGCACATCCGTGCCGCCTTCGACCGGCGCCGCAAGCTCGCGCGGAGGCGCGAGCCCACATCGCTACGCGTGGCCGGCGTCGGTCGACAGCATGGTCAGATCGATGCCGAGCTTCGCCAATGCCCGCTGCCATTTGCCGTCGATGTCGATGTCAAAGACGAGATCGGCGTCAGCGGGCAAGCAAAGCCAGCCATTCGCATTCATCTCGGCGTCCAGCTGGCCCGGTGCCCAGCCGGCATAACCTAGCGCCAAGAGGTTTCGCCGCGGCCCCTCGCCCCGGCCGATCGCGCGCAGAATATCGAGCGTCGCGGTCACCGCGAACTCCTCGCCGATCGCAAGCGTCGCCTCTTCCCGGTAATCCGGCGTGTGCAGCACAAAACCGCGGCCAGGCTCGACCGGGCCGCCGAAATGAACCGGGCGCGGCTCGTTGAGGCGAGTCGGCTCCAGGTTCAGATGGCCCATCAATTCGTCCATCGTCAGCGAGTCGAGCAGCTTGTTGACGACGAGACCCATCGCCCCGTCCTCCTCGCTATGCGCGCAGACATAGACGACCGAACGCGCGAAACGCGGATCCATCATCTGCGGCATCGCCAGGAGAAGCTGGCCGGTAAGCGATTTCATCGCGGCCTCCGCTGCGCGATCGCGGCCTGCCGGCCGACTGGTTGGTTCGCCCACGCCAACAGCGAGGGCGCGGCATCATTCCGAGAGAGCATAAGCGGTTGGCCATCTTGGTGGCGAAAAAACGTGGCGGCGAGGCGCAGGGGCGCGGTTCGGCAGGGGTCGCCAAGCGCTCGCGGCGCAGCCTTTGCGGGCTGCGCCCCGCTGTGCTATCGGTCGCGCCGGTTGCCGCCGGCAATTCCGATGCCGTCAGGCGGTGGAAGACATTCGAAGGGACGATGCCATGACCATCAAAGTTGGCGACAAGGTACCATCGGCGACCCTGAAATATCTCAGCCTGGAAGGGCCGAAGGAGATCACCACCGACGAGTTGTTCCGCGGCAAGAAGGTGGCGCTCTTCGCGGTGCCGGGCGCGTTCACCCCGACCTGTTCTCAGCGTCATCTGCCGGGCTATGTCGACAAGGCGTCCGAGCTGAAAGCCAAGGGCGTCGACCAGATCGCCTGCCTGTCGGTCAATGACGCCTTCGTAATGGGGGCGTGGGGTAAGGCGCAGAACGTCGGGGACAAGGTGATGATGCTGGCCGACGGCAGCGGCGATTTCACGCGCGCCATCGGGCTGGAGCTCGACCTGCGCAAGGGCGGACTTGGCATGCGCTCGCAGCGCTACTCGATGCTGGTCGAGGACGGCGTCGTCAAAAACCTCAATGTCGAGCAGGCGGGCCAGTTCGACGTTTCCAGCGCCGAGTCGATGATGAAGGCGCTGTAGGTTTCCCGCAGCGTTTTGGGCGCGCGGGTGGGTTCTACTTCTCGACGGTCTGCCGCTCGATCTCGAGCATGGCTTCGAGGTCGATCGTTTGGTGCACGAACGCCTGTTCCTTGCCGGCCTCCGGACCGAGCAGCGGGTCGGGCTCGTCCTCCGCCAGCGCCGCATAGCATTGCCGCAACGCCTTGTGCGCCGCCATCAGCGGCGTCGTCGGATCGACAATCAAGCGGAAGCCGAGCTGCGCCAGCTCGGCACGAGTGATCTGCCCCTGCGCAAGCCCGCCGGCGCCGGTCATGTACATCAACGGCGGGGGTAACCGCTCGCCCAGCGCGCGGACATCCTCTACCCGCCGTCCGGTCACATACAGCATGTCCGCGCCGGCGTTCTTGTAAGCCTCGGCACGGCGCAGCGCGTCTTCGAGCCCGGTGCTGCGCAGCGCGTTGGTGCGGCCGATGATGACGAAATCGGGGTCGCGGCGCGCTTCGACCGCGGCGCGGATCTTCGCTTCCATCAGCTCCGAGGGGATCATGTGCTCGATGCCGATGTGATGGTGCGCCCGCTTTGGCAACAGCTGGTCCTCGATCTCGATCGCCGCGAAGCCGGCCGCCTCGCTCATCTGGATCGTGCGCCGGACGTGCATCGGGTCGCCCCAGCCGCAGGCGCCGTCAAGGATCAGCGGCAGCGGGCAGACGGCGCGGATGTCGAGCGCCGCCTGCGCCATCTCGGTCAGAGATAGATTGGCTTCGGTGCCAGCCTTGATGTAGCCCATCGACCCCCCGCCCAGATACAACGCGCGGAAGCCGGCTTCCCGCGCCAGCAAAGCCGAGATCGGGTTGAACACAAGCGGGGCGTAGACCGGCCTGGGGCCGGCGATCAGGTGGCGGAATTCGTTCATCCGGTAATCCTCAGGGCCGCAACGTCACGAGCATAGCGCCGGCACGGGCACGCCGTCACAGCTCTCGGGTGCGACGGGCGAGGGCGCGGTCCCAGACCTGGCTGCGCTCGGTGTCGAAAACCAGCTCGGGCTCGGCGGGCGCGGTGAACCAGTCATGGCGCGCGATCTCGCCCTCCAACTGCCCCGCACCCCAGCCGGCATAACCCAGGACGAACAGGAATTTCTTGGGACCATGGTGATGGCCGATATCGCGCAGAACGTCCTTGCTCGCGGTCATCGCCAGAGCCTCATCGACGTGCAGCGTCTCCGGACGGCTGTAATCGGTGCTGTGGACGATGAAGCCATATTGCGGCTGCACCGGGCCGCCGAGATACACCTGGATGGTCTCCTCGAGCGAGCTGTCGTCGGACTGGCCGTCACCTTTGCCGTTGGCATCGGCGAGCAGGTTGGAGATCGGCTCCTCAGCGACGGGATGGTTGATGATGAGGCCGAAGGCGCCGGTGGAATCATGGCGCAGCAGCAGAATGACACTGTGGTAGAAACGCGGATCCTGAATCGCTGCCGAGGCGATCAGCAGCTGCCCAGGAGCCGGATCGGCGTTTGGTGGGGCGTCGTCGGCGGCCGCAATAGTGGCGCCCAGCAACGCCGCCACTGCGAGGAAAGACCCCCATCCGCGAAATACCTTCCAGGCGATCGTCATTGTCATTGCGAGCGAAGCGAAGCAATCTCGCGCCTATTGTGCCTTAATCCCGGCGAGATTGCTGCGTCGCCCTGCGGGCTCCTGGCAATGACAAGCAACAACGACCTTCCGCTCGACCGGCTCGAAGCCTGGTTGCGCGGGCATGTCGAGGGGTTTAAGGGCCCGATGGCCGCCGAGCGCTTTTCCGGGGGCCAGTCGAACCCGACCTATAAGCTCGCCGCCGCGTCGGGCGATTACGTGCTGCGGCGGAAGCCTCCGGGGCCGCTATTACCGAGCGCGCATGCGGTCGATCGAGAGTTCCGGGTGATGCGGGCGTTGGCCGAGACCGCGGTGCCGGTACCCCATGTTCACGTGCTGTGCGAAGACGATGCGGTAATCGGCAGCGCGTTTTATGTGATGGAGCATCTCGACGGCCGCATCTTCTGGGATCAGCGGCTGGCGGGGATCGCGCCGAGCGACCGGGCGGCGACGTTCGACTCGATGAACGCGGTCATCGCGGCGCTCCACAACGTCGATTACGAGGCGGTCGGTCTCGGCGATTTCGGCCGTCCGGGAAATTACATGGCGCGGCAGATCGCGCGCTGGAGCCGGCAATACCGGGCCTCCGAGACCGAGCCGATCGCCGCGATGGACAGCCTGATCGACTGGTTGCCGCAGCACCTGCCGGCCGAGGCGCAGCCGGCGATCGTTCATGGCGACTACCGCATGGACAATCTGGTCTTCCACAAAACCGAGCCTCGCGTCATTGGGGTGCTCGATTGGGAATTGTCGACGATCGGCGACCCGCTGGCCGATTTCGCCTATCACGCGCTGACCTGGCGAGTGACGCCGGAGCTGTTTCGCGGTCTCGCCGGCGTCGACTTCGCCGCGCTCCGGATCCCCGACGAGCCGGCTTACGTCGCCGCCTATTGCTTCCGGACGGGGCGCAAGGCGATCCCCGGTTGGGAGTTCTATATGGTCTACAGCCTGTTCCGGATCGCCGCGATCCTGCAGGGCATCGCCAAGAGGGCGATCGATGGCACCGCCGCTAGTGCAGATGCCGCCGAGCAGGGCCGCCTCGCGCGTCCGTTGGCGGAGCAGGCCTGGGCGCTGGCGCGCTCGCTGGGCGTTTGACGGGATAATCGTGTGTCGCCGGTCGTGCAGCGCAACGTCAAATGCCGATCTCGGCTTGCGGCTCCGAGGTTTGTTGCGCCGGCGCTGCGCTCCGCGCGGTAAGCGCTTGGCGCAGCCACGCGACCGCGGCGTAGGCAGCCTGCAAGGTCGCAACGAAGAACAGCATCACCAGCAGAAACAGCAACAGCCGGTCGCTGAGCTTGGGCAGCCGCTCGGCCTGACGCAGCGTCGCGCTGATCGCCTCCCTGACGCCGATCGCCGCGCCGGTGCTCGACGACAGTACCAGCACGAAAAATGCCCGCGCCATGTTCGGCAGGAACAACAGCGCCGCGTGATGCGAACCGCGACGCAGCTGCTGCAACGCTTCGAGCGCATTGTCGGCCACATAGGAGGCCGAATACACGGTTAGCGCCAACACCACCACCATCGGTGCGGAGAGAAAAACTGTCAGACCGAACAGCGAAAACTGGCGCGGCACAGCGTAGAGAAGGAAGAACATGACGACAAAGGTCGGTGCCGCGCGCATGACCCCGGTCGCCGTCGATGCGACGATCCCGAGGGAGCGGCCGCGCAGGCGCGCCAGCGCGATCGGCACCCCGATCAGCAATCCCATCAGCAGCGAGCCGGCGGCGATCTCGAAGTTGAGTACGACGCCGGTCAAAAACCGCGGGATGAAATCGGGCAGGATCTCGATCATGCCGCGAGCCCTCGGCGCTCGTAGGCGCGCCGGGCCAGGTTGGTCAGCCACACGACGGCGCCGACCAGCGCCGAATAGAAGATCAGCAGCACCGTATAGGTCGTCGCCCGTTCGCTGCTGAACGAGGTGATGTCGGTCAGGGTGTTGAGCAGTTCCGGCGCGCCGATCATGCTGGCGATGGCGCTGCCCTTCGTGGCGTTGACCAGAAACGCCATGATTTGGGTCGTGCTGCGGCGGATCGCACGCCCGTAGTGTACCGGCTCCCCTGCGGTTTCCAGCCGCAGCGTCGCCATCGCCTCGGCGATCGCCTGGCCCGCATAGCAGCCGTTGTACAGGCCGAGCGCGACGATCGAGGCGAACAGCGCGACCAATGCCGAATATTGCACGGCCGAGCTGGTGATGATGAAGGCAAGAAACAGCAGCAGCACGATCGGCGAGGACTGAACCAGGATCACCAATGCGCGGACGGCGCCGCGCAGAACGACGTTGCGGACCGACAGCATCGCGCCGACGACGAACGCGACCGCCACCGTCGCCGCCAGCGCGCCGACCACCAGGATCAGCGAATTGACGATGCCGCTCCGCAGCAATGAAAAGGCGTCCTCGGTCTTCAGCATCGGCAGAGATATCGCTATGCCGGAGTAATCGTGGATCAGGTTCTCGAACGCGGTGACGCGGTCGGCGAAGGAGGTCGGCGCCAGCACGTTGTTCGGCGGCTCCATCAAGCAACCCGGCCGCTGCCAACCGTCGGGTTGGTCGCAATCGGCGGTGGACCACAATTTCTGCTGCGCTTCGAGGAAGCCTGTCGGTACGTGGTTTTCCCGCGCCATGGCGAGAAACACGCCATCGCGGTGAAAAATCTGGCTGAGCAGGCTCAGCGCCAGTTCCAGCTTCTCGCCGCCCTGATGCGCGACGCCGATCCCCCAGGGCAACGGCGAGAAGTGCAGCTTGCTCTCATAGTGCTGGGCAAAATCCGGATCGGCGAAATACGCCGCGAAAAAACTGTCGTCCTGCGCCACCAGCGAGCAGGTCTCGAACCGCAGTTGATCGACCAGCTGGACCGGATCCTCGAACAACAGAAGCCGAGCGTGCCGATGGATGAGCTCGGTATTGGTGAAGTTGCCGACGGTAACGCAGACGGTACGGCCGACGACATCGCTCCAGCCGGCTATCGGCAAATCGCGGCGGCCGACGATGATAGTCTCCGACAGGAAATAGTGTGGCCGCACGAAGTCGATCTGTCTGCCGCGTTCGACCGTGTGCCCCATCGCGGCGATCACGAGGTCGATCTGCCCCTCTGCGAGCAGCGGGATGCGGTTTGCCGCGGTGACCCCGGTGAACTCGACCTTGACGCCGAGCTTCTTAGCGATCGCGCGCGCAATCTCGATCTCGAAACCGTGGGCCTCGTCCTGTCCCAGCATGGAAAACTGCGGGTAGTCGCGGCGGACGCCCACGCGCAAGCGGCCGGTACACAGAATTGCCACCAGGCGATCGTTTGGAGCCGCGCAATCGCCCACCGCGTCCGCGCGCGCCGCGGCGATCACCTGGTCGAGAGCCTCGCCGACCGGGTCGGCAGCGTGGGCTGTTCCGTGCCCGCCCAACAGCAGAAGGAGAAAACCGCAGAATGCGCCGAGCAGCCGGCTCATCCGGTGTCGCCGCACCCATCCTCGCAGGAGGTCAGCTGGTCCGGCTGGCCGATCTCGACGATATGCATTTCGCCGAACGCGTATGCGCCGTGATAGTGGATCGTGCGGCCCTCGCAATGCGCCAGCACCTCCGGCGTTATGCTGGATGATTTCTCCCGCGGCAGGTACACCGTGGTTTTGTAGACGGTGCGCAGGTCGAGGCCGTGCACGCGCAGCATGCGGCGCGAACGCTCGATATCGACAAACGCATTATGGGTCATCAGCGCCCGGCCGCCGGGTGCGAGGTGGTGCGGCAAGCCTTCGAGAAAGGGGTCGAGCAGCCGCCGGCCGTCGCGCCCGCCCCGACTCCATGCGGGAAACCGATCCGGGTGGTCCGCGGCGACCGTCGGGAAATGCGGCAGGTTGGCGACGACCAGATCGAAACGGCAGCCCTGCAAAGGTTCCCACATGTCGCCGCTGAAGATGTTGGCGCGCTCCTCGAATCCGAGGTCGGACAGCAGTGCGGTTGCGCTATCCACCGCCTCCGGCTCTATATCGACCCCGTAAAGCCGGGCGGCACCCAGTTCCGCCAGGACCGCAAGGACGACGCCGCTGCCGACCCCGATTTCGGCAACTTCATGTAACTGCAATAGCGGCGCGCGGTTGCGGAGGACATGAATCAGCACCGCGGTGTATTCGCTCGGGCGCAGCTGATCGGCCGATGTCCCGCGCCGCGCATGCCGTGCGACCGGTTCCGAAAGGAACGTCACCGCAAAGTGCTCCTGTGAAGGCAGGCAGTGGAGGACGGTAGCCCAATTTATGTAAATTTAATCTTACAATCGTCGGGTGTGCGTCGCAACGTGCCGATCGTTAAAAATGGCTCCGCGACAGCGTTTCAGCTCCGGCTTAGGAAAGGGTTAAACATGGCGAAATTAGCACTTGAATTGTGGCCACTTGGGCGACGGCTTTTGGCGCCGACAAACAACGTAATGCCATCATCGTAACCACTTGATCGGGCCTGTAAGGGCCGAATAGGCTGTTTTGCGGCCGGCGGCGGAGCATAGCCGGGTTACCTCGGGGACGAGAGCGGCGGGTGAACGGAAGCGGCGAAAAGATCGGAATCGTCGGCGCCGGGCTGATGGGAGCGGAGATCGCGCTGGTGTTCGCCCTCGCTGGCCATTCGGTGCTGCTGTCCGACCGTTCCGATGCGCTGCTGGCATCGGCGCGGCAGCGACTTGCTACGATCCTCGACCGCGGCATCCCGCGCGGCTTCTTCAAGGAGGAGGAGAAGGAGCCGGCGCTCGCGCGGATCGAAACCACCACCAAACTCGACCGCTTCGCCGACCGCGATTTCGTCACAGAGGCGGTGTTCGAGGACGAGACGGTCAAGGCCGAGATTTACAAGGCGCTCGACCGGATCTGTGCGCCTCATTGCATCTTCGCCAGCAACACCTCGACGATCCCGATCTCAACCCTTGCCTCCTACGTCGGCGAGGCGCGTCGCCCGCATTTCATCGGCACGCATTACTTCTCGCCGGCCTCGCGCATGAAGCTGGTAGAAATCATCCCGGCATTCGAGACCGCGCCGGAGACGGTCGAGACAGCGATGCGCCTCTGTCAGCAGGCCGGCAAGGCGCCGATCCGGGTCAAGGACGTCGCCGGCTTCGCCGTCAACCGCATGTTCCTGATCTTCCTGCAGGAAGCGGTGCGGCTGGTCGACGAGAGGGTGGCGACGCCGGAAGATATCGACACCGCCTGCCGGCTCGGCCTCGGCCATCCGATGGGTCCGTTCGAGCTGATGGACGCAACAACGTCTCGCTTGGTGCTGCAAGCGTCGGAGATCCTGTTCGACGCCTATGGCGAACGCTTCCGGCCGCCCGCGCTATTAAAGCAGCGGGTGCGCGCCGGGTTTGTCGGCGGTCGCGGCCAAAAGGGCTGGCGCGAGAAGAAATAGGCGCCGAGGTCAACCGCCCAGCCACGGACGGCGCGATGTATGGCGGATGTGCACGATCCGGATTGTGTCGCGCTTAATCGCGTAAAAAAGGTTGTATCGAAATGGCAGCAGCGGGACGACGCGGACGTCGAGCCGCTGGGTGACCGGTCGGCCGCTTTCCGGTAAAGCGGCAATTCTGGCCACGACCTGCTCAATTCGCGCGACAAGCCGCTCGCCGATTTGTGAATCGCCGGAACTTGCGAAGCGGGTGGCGATGCTCTGGAGGTCGGAAACGGCTCGCTTGGAGTACTCAACTCTCATCGATGCCGTAATTTGCGAAAGGCGGCGGCGACTTCCTCGTCACTCGCCGCATCGCCGGCGAGCCCCTCATCGATTGCCTGCAACTCATCGCGTGTCGCCCGATACGGGACGCCTGCCAATTCCGCCTCGATCTCCAGCGCGAGTTCGGCAAGCTCTTGCTGCCGCTCTTCCGGCCAGGTCGAGACGCGATCCAGAACTGCTTTCACTTTTTCCTTCGTCATGCTGCGAGTGTACCACATCCGGCCGGCACGGCTTTCCCCGCATTGACTTCGTCGGGCGTGCTCCCTATGTTCCGGCGCTCCGAGGGACCGGTCATGAAAATCGCCAATTCATTGAAGACATTGAAGAAGCGCGACAAGAACTGCCGCGTCGTGCGGCGCAAGGGGCGCGTCTACGTCATCAACAAGACGAACCCGCGCTACAAGGCCCGCCAGGGCTGACACAGCAGAACGTCATTGCGGGGCGCCGATAGGCGCCGCGGCAATCCCCTGGGAATGGGAACGAGATTGCTTCGCTTCGCTCGCAATGACAGATTCAACCCATGCAGATGCCGGCCCCGGATGCCGCCACCATCGCCCGGCGCGACGAAATTGCGAAAGCCCTCCGGCAGATCGTGCCCGGCGAAGGCGTTGTTGTTTCCGAGCCCGAGCGCCGTGCCTATGAAAGCGACGGGCTGACCGCCTATCGCCAGCCACCGCTCGTCGTCGTGCTGCCCTCGACCGTCGCCCAGGTATCGGCGGTGCTGCGCTACTGCCGCGACGAGGGCATCAAGGTCGTGCCGCGCGGCGCCGGCACCTCGCTGTCCGGCGGTGCGCTGCCGCTCGCCGACGGGGTCCTCCTCGGCATGGCCAAGTTCAACCGCATCCTCGACATCGACTACGACAACCGCTGCGTTGTCGCCCAGCCCGGCGTGACCAATCTCGGCATCAGCCACGCGGTCGCCGAGCGCGGCTTCTATTACGCGCCCGACCCGTCGAGCCAGATCGCCTGCACCATCGGCGGCAATGTCGCGGAGAATTCGGGGGGCGTGCACTGCCTCAAATACGGCCTGACCACCAACAACCTGCTCGGCCTCGAAATGGTGCTGATCGATGGCGAGGTGGTGCGCCTCGGCGGCAAGCATTTCGATGCCGAGGGCTACGATCTGATGGGGGTGATGACCGGTTCCGAGGGGCTGCTCGGAGTGGTCACCGAGGTTACCGTCCGCATCCTCAAAAAACCACCAACGGCGCGTGCACTGCTGATCGGCTTTGCCGAGACCGAGGACGCCGGCAATTGCGTTGCCGCGGTGATTGGCGCCGGGATCATCCCCGGCGGCATGGAGATGATGGACAGGCCGGCGATCCACGCCGCCGAGGCCTTTGTCGAATGCGGCTACCCGCTCGATGTCGAGGCGTTGCTGATCGTCGAGTTGGATGGCCCGGAAGCCGAGGTCGATCACCTGATCGAGAAGGTCGAGGCGATCGCCCGCGACAACCGCGCCGTCTCGGTGAGGATCAGCCGGAACGAAGCCGAACGGCTCGCCTTCTGGGCCGGGCGCAAGGCGGCGTTTCCGGCGGTCGGCCGCATCTCGCCCGACTATTACTGCATGGACGGCACGATCCCGCGCGCCCGTCTCGCCGAGGTGCTGGCCAAGACGCGCGAGCTCTCGGTGCAGCACGGGCTTGCCGTCGCCAATGTCTTCCACGCCGGCGACGGCAATCTGCATCCGCTGATCCTCTATGACGCCAACAGACCGGGCGAGATCGAAAAGGCCGAGGCGTTCGGCGCCGATATCCTGCGGCTCTGCGTCGAGGTCGGCGGCGTCCTGACCGGCGAGCACGGGGTCGGGGTCGAAAAGCGCGACCTGATGGGGACGATGTTCGACGAAACCGATCTCGCCCATCAGGAGCGCCTCAAATGCGCTTTCGACCCGGACGGACTGTTAAACCCCGGCAAGGTCTTTCCGGTGCTGCACCGCTGCGCCGAATTGGGTCGGCTGCACGTCCATGCCGGCCGTCTGCCGCATCCCGACCTGCCAAGGTTTTAGGCCCGCGGCGGTAACTCGGCGAATTGCGGGAGATCGTCGGTAATCTCGAACCACGGCGCCCTGCTGCGCACGAAGATGTGGCTGTCCGGGCGAACACCCGGGTCATCGTCCAATGTTCCGAGAGCGATGCCGAATTCGTTGAGAGACTGGGGGTGGCTCTCAGCCAGCCGTGAATGCGGTTCTGCTCGGTTGAGGATCGGCGAACCGCAGACTCGGCAAAAACCGCGGCGATAACCGGGGGTTGCTTCGTAATAGGTCAGCAGTTCCTCGCCTTCAATCCACTTGAAGTCGCTCCGCCGGACCCGGGCACGGCTGCGAAATGCGGCGCCATGCTGCTTGCGACAAAACGAGCAATGACAATTCAGCGGGCGCAACAAGGGGCCGTCAATCTCGAATTTCACGTCGCCACACAGGCAGCTGCCGCGAACCGCGCTCATTCAAGGCTCCCTTGGCAGTACCGGGTTTACCGGCTTAAGTCTCATTATTATGACGCGCTTCGTCCCGACAAATCTCGATGAACTGCGCGACGCGGCGGCGACCGCGCTCGCGGCGGAGGAGCCGGTCGAAATCGTTGGCGGCGGGTCTAAGCGCGGCCTCGGCTGGCCGTTGCAGACGCCACATGCGCTCGATCTGTCGCGACTCTCCGGCATCCGCGATTATGCGCCGAGCGAACTGGTGCTGACCGCCGGCGCGGCAACCCCGATGTCGGAGATCGAGCGCGTCCTGGCAGAACACGGTCAGATGCTCGCCTTCGAGCCGCCGGATTGGCGCGGGCTGCTCGGAACCGAAAACACTGAGCCGACGCTAGGCGGGGTGCTCGCCTGCAACCTGTCCGGCCCGCGCCGGATCAAGGCGGGAGCGGCGCGCGACCATTTTCTCGGGTTTCGCGCGGTCAGCGGCCGCGCCGAGGTGTTCAAGGCCGGCGGCAAGGTGGTGAAGAACGTCACCGGTTACGATCTCTGCAAATTGATGGCCGGCTCCTACGGCACCTTGGCCGCGCTCGATGAGGTCACAGTCAAGGTGTTGCCCCGGCCGGAAGCGGTCTCGACCGTGCTGTTCGCGGGCATTGAGCCGGAACCGGCGGTGCGGCTGATGAGTGCCGTGCTCGGCTCGCCGCACGAGGTCTCGGGTGCCGCGTATCTGCCGAGAGGGACGGCGGTTCCGGTCGCGCCGGCAGGTGGCGGAGTCGTTGCGTTGCGGGTCGAAGGACCGCCGCCCTCGGTCGCGTTCCGCCGCGACAGCCTGTTGCGCGAGCACGTCGGCAGCGGCGCGGCGGAGGTCCTCGCCGAGGCCGAGTCGATTGCGTTCTGGCGCGCGATCGGGGATGCGGGTCCGCTCGTAGGACTCGCGGAGCGCGCCGTCTGGCGCGTTTCGGTGGCGCCGGCGCGCGGCGCGGAAGTGGCGCTGACAATAGCGCGGGCGCTGGACGTAGCGTGGTTTCTCGATTGGGGCGGCGGGTTGCTGTGGGTCGCGGTCCCGGAGCAGGACGACGCTAATGCCGCCGTGATCCGGGGGGCCGTCCGCGGGGTGGACGGGCGCGGCACCGGCCACGCCACGCTTGTAAAGGGCTCGCCCGCGCTGCGCCGTGCGGTGGCGGTATTCGAGCCGCAGCCGCCGGCACTCGCGGCATTGTCGCGGCGGGTCAAGGAAGCGTTCGACCCGAAGCACATCCTCAATCCCGGCCGCATGGTCGAGGGCAGCTGATGGAAAGGATGTCATCGCGAGGAGCCCAAGGCGACGAAGCAATCTCGATGGATCGCATTCAGACGGACCGAGATTGCTTCGCCGCGCTCGCAATGACAGCGTGAAGTCAACGTGCAGACCGATTTCACCCTGGCCCAGCTCGCCGACCCCGATACCGCGGCGTCGGAAAAGATCCTGCGCGCCTGCGTCCATTGCGGCTTCTGCACCGCGACCTGCCCGACCTATGTGCTGCTTGGCGACGAGCTCGACAGTCCGCGCGGCCGTATCTACCTGATCAAGAACATGCTCGAAGAGGGCGGCCCGGTCGGCGCCGAGACGGTGAAGCACATCGACCGCTGCTTGTCCTGCCTCGCATGCATGACGACCTGCCCGTCCGGCGTGCACTACATGCACCTCGTCGATCATGGCCGTCGGCACATCGAGGCGCATTATCGCCGGCCCTGGCCGGAGCGGCTGCTGCGCCGGCTGCTCGGGCTTGTGCTGACCCGGCCCGGGCTGATGCGCCTCGCCCTGCACGGCGCGCGGCTGGCCCAGCCATTCGAGGGATTGCTGCCAAAACAGCTGCGGCCGCTGGTGGCGCTGGCCCCATCCAGCATTGCGGCGAAGTCTGCGGTGGACCAGCCGCAGATCTTTCCGGCCGAGGACGAGCGGCGCATGCGGGTGGCGCTGCTGCCCGGCTGCGCGCAGCAGGTGCTGATGCCCGAGATCAACGAGGCGACGATCCGGCTGCTGACCCGGCACGGCTGCGAGGTCGTGGTCGCGGCCGGAAGCGGCTGTTGCGGCGCGCTCGTGCATCATCTCGGCGAGGAAGCGCCCGCGCTCGCCTTCGCCCGCGCCAACATCGACGCCTGGGAGCGTGCGCGCGATGCAGGCGGGCTCGACGCGATTGTCGTCAACGCCTCGGGCTGCGGCACGATGGTCAAGGATTACGGCTTTCTGCTGCGCGAAGATCCGGCTTATGGCGAAAAGGCGGCGCGCATCGCCGTGCTCGCCCGTGACATATCCGAAGTCGCGGGTTCGCTCGGGTTGCAGCGTTCAGCCAGAGAGGCCGGCCAAATCTTGCGGGTCGCGTATCACTCCGCCTGCTCATTGCAGCACGGCCAGCGCATTCACGGCGAGCCCAAAGCGCTGCTCGTCCAGGCCGGGTTCGAGGTCGTCGACGTGCCCGAGGGCCATTTGTGCTGCGGCTCGGCCGGTACCTACAATCTGCTGCAGCCGGAATTGGCGGCGGCGTTGCGCGACCGCAAGCTCGCCAACATCGCGCTGACCGGCGCCGATCTCGTCGCCGCCGGCAATATCGGCTGCATCACCCAGCTCGCCGGCGGCTCGCCGGTGCCGGTCGTGCACACCGTCGAGCTGCTCGATTGGGCCACGGGCGGCCCCCCACCTCGGGCGCTTTCCGCTATCCCAACGAGTTAGAGCTGCTATCCGATTGACGGGCACGTCCGGCTGCGGAATGCTTGCCTAAATTTCAACCAAAGCACGATAGGGGAGGATAATCATGAGCGCGCTTTCCCGACTTGGTGTGGCCCTCGCCGCGACGGTTGGTTTTCTCTCGTGCCCGCCTGCCCACGCCTGGGATCGCGGGAATGTCGAGAATTTTGCGACGATCCCTGTATTAGCGCCCGGTAGCCCCGGTCCCGTTTGCCCGAACAACGCGGCCTCATGCACCTCGGATATCGAGGGGGTGGCCGTTGGCCCGGACGGGAGCGTCTATTCGGCGTCTTTCGGGTTCAACAGCGAGGGCTCGCTCGGCGGCAATGGCGTGCTGTTCGTCTTTGCGCCGAACGGAAAGCTGTTGAGGCAGTTTCCGGTTCCTGGCTCGACCCCGCACCTGATCGGGCTGGTCTATCAGCAATCCTCGAAAAATGTGCTCGTCGCCGATCTCGGCGCTGGCGTGGTATGGAAGGTCGACCCAGTGTCGGGCGCCACCTCGGTGTTCATGTCTGCACCGACGATAATTCCCGGCAAATCGCCGGGTCTGAATGCGCTGACCATCGATAAGTCCGGCAATGTCTACACCTCGGACTCGTTCCAGGGCGTGATCTGGAAGAACGGCCCCGGCGGCGGCACGCCGACGGCGTGGTATTCGCCGACCAATCTCGGCCAGAACGATCTGTTGCTGCCGGACGCTAACCCGGGCGAGGTTTTGATACCGCCCTTCGGCGCCAACGGGATCGAGTTCAACAATGCGGGCACGGTGCTCTACGTCATGAACACCGCCTACCACTCGATCGTGCAGATCCCTGTCAATAACAACGGCAGCGCCGGTACGGGTGTGACGCTGACGACGGGGCTCAATGCCCCCGACGGGCTCGCGGTCGACGCGAACGACAATCTCTGGGTCGTGGCCAATCAGGGCGACGAGATCGTCGTCGTTGACCCGAGCGGCATGGTCGTGGCGAAAAAGGGCGATTTCAACGGCATCGCCCCCGACGGCTCGATCCAAGGCCTGCTGTTTCCGGCGAGCCTGGCGTTCAGCCCGGACAAGAAGAGGCTGTACGTGACCAACCTGGCGCTGTATCTGCCGTTTGCCGGAGTACCCTCGATTGCGGTCGACTCGGGGTGGACCCTCCAGGTCAAGCGCTACAACATCGGGGTCATCGAAACGTCAGCGGGGCCGTAAGCGCCGCGGCGCTAAGCCCGGTGCATTGTCTCGACGCTCCGGGAGCGGCGCGACAGCAGCGGGATGAACAGCGACAGCACCAGCGCGACCGCGCCGATGGCGCTCGGTACCAGCCAGTCGGCGGTGCCGATCAGCGCGCGTCCACCGGCGGCGCCCAAATCGACATAAGCGATCGTCAGGGGCAGCTGCCCCAATAGCGAGCCGAACGCATAGGCGCCGACCGGCAAGCGCGTGAGGCCCAGAGCATAATTGGTCAAGCTGTGCGGGATCACCGGCACGAGGCGCAGCACCGCGACCGTGCGCCAACCGCCGCGCTCGGCGCGCGCCAGCAGCGCGGCGACGCGGGCGTTCCTCGCCGCATCGGCGATCCCGGAATCGATGTAGCGGGCGACAAGAAAACCGGCTATCGCGCCGAGCACGCTGCCGAGGGCGGCCCACAGCACGCCCCACCAGGCGCCGAAGACCAGCCCGGCGACCAGCGCCAAGAGGGTGCGCGGCACGAAGAAGAGGCTCGAGGCGATGTGCAGCGCGATAAAGACGAGCGGGGCCGCGGGGTTTCGGCCGATCATCCCGGACAGCGCCACCGCTTCGAACAACCCCCGCCAGTGCCAGGCGGCGATAATGCCGGCCGCGACGAGGCCCAGCGCGACCAGCCGCACGGACCGGGGCCTGAGCCGCATCACAGCGCCGGCTCGCGCTGGCGCGTCGCCGCAAGCTCAGCGGACGCGGTCGCCGCGCTCGGCGTCGCGTCCTCGACGAGCACCGGCCGCGCCGCGCGTCGCCGCAGCCACAGCACGCCGAGAAGGTCGGTGA
>Ga0209380_10000460_pt1 | contig 28668 bp, 28 predicted proteins | sample HubBroMetageWFT6_FD_188347 | JGI IMG/M metagenome (GOLD analysis project Ga0209380, IMG submission 188347) | Warmed and freeze-thawed soil microbial communities from the Hubbard Brook experimental Forest, New Hampshire - Hubbard Brook CCASE Soil... | ecosystem: Environmental > Terrestrial >... | reverse complement strand
ACTAGAGCGCAATGCGCAGGCCTGTTGAATCGGCTAGATGCGATACTGATTTTGGCGAACAAAGGACGGGTGGCCCAGCCTTTAATTTTGAATTTGCGGACGCCCCAATTGTCACGTATAGTGACAGATGGCCCTTTTGATTTTCGTTCCTTCATCGGAAACTGCGAATCCCCATTTGGATTGAAAAGGCCGAACCCAAAGCCCTACCCATGAAAAGGCGTCAAGGACAGGGCACCTCAAGTTCACAACCGTAATTCAGAGCGGATATACGAGAGTAGTGCAGGATCCCGCAGTGAAGAAGATTCTGCGGAATGCCGAAGGGCGGGTCACCCGTCCCCGAGTCCCTCAGGCCTTACGATAATCGAGTGACACGGGACTTCCTTTGACCGACCGTCTACTTCGATGGCTTGGGCACCGCAGGGGCTGCGATCCGGTTGGCAAATGATTGCTCCTCCGAGGGCACGCAAATCTCCTCGACCAATTCGTCCTTGGGCCGCAACTTCATAATTCTGTGAGGGCCGACGATAGGCTGAGTGTAGGCCTTTGGGTCGGTGACTGTAATGTCGTACAGGATCGTGTCATGGTCCATGCGGCGGTAGCGCTCGGTGACGCGCATGTCTTCGCTGTGCGGGTAGCCCGTGGAACCGAGCCAGGTCTTGTCGTTGAAGCCGGCGGATTCGACGACGAAGGTGTCGTCTCCCTCCCAACGGCCAATCGCGTAGCCGTACCACGTCGGATCGGCATCCTTCGAAAGAGAACGGCCGTCGGTCCAGATCGAGCGATACTCGTGTTCGCGCTCGAAGAATTGGATCACGCGGCCGGGAACCTGAACGAACTCAAACGACGTGTACAGGAACATGACGCGCGGGAAACCCATCGGGTCGCATTGCAGGATGGGGTCATTGCCGCCTGGAGCGCGTTTTGGTCCGTAGCCGGGGCGTTCCGCGTCGTACCTCGCCTGCGCCCAGGGCGTCATCGGGGGAATCAGATTGTCGGGGGCGATGGGTTCCGAGGCGCCGGTACCCTCGTAGTGCCACACGCCGGACAAGTCGCGCTTCGGGGCGGGGGCTGACGCGGATTTCGGAGACGCTTGCTGCTTGCCAGCGGCGGGGAGCGCAGCGATTGACAGGGTGATTAGCGTTGCCAGCGCGTATTTTGCGCAAGGACGAATCGTCGGGCTCCTTCCTGCGGAGACGACTAGGAGAGGCTTCAGGCTGCTGCTCTCGCTGCTCACAGGCAGACCAAAACCGATAGGCTCAGACTATCCTAAAATCGCGGGTAGTTTTGATAAATCGATTTGCGGCAGTTTTCTCCAATTGAAAACGCAGCCACGTTTTCGCGCCAACGGCGCGGGGGATGCCAGCCCGGGGCAACGCCCCGGGTACTTGCCCAAATTGACGTGCCGCCCTGAAAGGGCGGAGGATTCCTGCGCCCCTTCAGGGCGCGCCGCAATCGACCGATTCCGAAACCCAGGGCGTTGCCCTGGGCTAGCATCCACCGGCGCTTTCAGCGCCGGAAGATGCACATTGGGTTGAATTGTCGCAGGTTCCCTTGTAAATGCTCTCGCTTCTGCTAAGTCTGGAAATCGTGAGATTGCTTCTGATTATTTGGCGGGCTTGTGCGCGGCGGGTTCCCTGATTCTCTTTGCAAATTCATTTTCTTGCGACCATACGCAGGGCAGCTCTTCGATCTCTTCGTGCGGCTTGAGCTTCATGGTTTTCTGCGGCGCGACGATGGGCTTGGAGTACGCCTTCGGATCGGTCACCGTAATATTGTACAGGATGGTGTCGTGGTCGATGCGGCGGTAGCGCTCGGTGACGCGCATCTCTTCGCTGTGGGGAAAACCTGTGGGACCGAGCCAGGTCTTATCGTTGAAGCCGGCGGATTCGACGACGAAGGTGTCGTCCGCCTCCCAATGGCCTATGGCGTAGCCGAACCAGGTCGGATCGGGATCGGTGGGCAGCGGGCGCCCATCGGTCCAGATGGGGCGCCATTCGTGTTCGCGCTCCCAGAACTGGAGCACGCGGTCGTGCAACTGAACGAGCTCGTTCGGCGTGGGCATGAACATGACGCGCGGGAAGCCGATCGGGTCGCATTGCAGGATGGGGTCATTTCCGCCGGGAGCGCCTCTCGGCCCGTATCCAGGCTTCTCGGTGTCAAACCTCGCCTTCGCCCAGGGCGTCATGGGAGGCATATCTTTGTCGGGGACCATGCTGTCCGCGCCGCCGCCTCCCTGATATTGCCAGATGCCGGTGAGGTCGTGCTTCGGGGCGGGTGAGGATGCGGATTTCGAGGCGGCTTGCTGCGGAGCGGCCTGGGCGCGCGCGACGTTCGAGAAGGCCAGCGCTGCCACGAAGGATGCCAGCAAATAAGTCAGCAGATGATTGGGACGGCTTCGCACTTCGCGTCTCCTTCCGTTTGCGGAAAAATCGAGCTGAATCGCTGACTGTGCATCGAGCAATTGCGCAGCAAAAACCGCACAGGCAAGAGTGCCTGTGCTACGGCTACTACCGGATATCCATCTTCAACATGTGGCCGTCCGAGAACACGACTTTCCCCGATTTATTTCCGGAAAAGCCGACAGGCGCTCCGTTTTTTGCGGGAGCCAGGGTGATGGCAATTTGGTCGCCGGGCTTGACGGAAGTTCTGGTCCAGCTATTTCGGCGCAAAATGCCAGGGCTTTGGCTTTCGATGGCCCAATTCACGACTGCGCCCTTATCGTCCTTCACGTCCATAAAAATCTGGCAATGAGGATTGGCCCACACGAATTCCGTCACCGTCCCCGAGATGGTGACCCAATGTTCCTCGTCGTAGGCCGAATTACCGTGGTGCGCCCACAGGGGGCCGCCAACAGCAAGAAGTGCCGCCATCAAGGCAATGGATGTTCCCAGCTTAAAGTTCATGCCACACCCTCGCAAATCAAATCTGTCCGCTCGCCCCGGTTTCCCCGGCCGGGAGCCTGCTCCGCGCTCCTATAGGTCGGGCAATTCCTTGCCGTCCGCGAGCACGATTTTTTTCAGGCGCAAAATATTCGCGCCGTTTTTTGATTTAAATCCGACGGCGGTGATGACGTCGCCGGTTTTCAGCGTGTTCTTATCCCAGTCGCCATTGCGGACGAGCATGGCCGGGCTTCGGGCCTCACAGGTCCATTTTTCGATCTCACCCTTGTCGTTTTTCGCGTCCAGAAAGATTTGAACGTGCGGGTTGATAAAAAGGAAGCTGGTCACGGTCGCTTTGACGCTCACGAGCTTATCCGTGTCGTAGTTCGTTTCTCCGTGATGCGCCAGGACCGGCACCGAGGCAAAAAGAGCGGAAGATAGAATGGCTAGGCAGAGCACCAATCTTTTCATTCTGCAAACCTCCTGCAAATTGCGCGCCAAGTCAGGCACACGATTGCCGGGAACTTGATCGCTTGGAAAGTGACTGTAGGAAATATCCCATTGTGATTGCAGGCCTGTCAATCCTAAAGTCGCTACTTCGCCGGCTTGGTCTCGTTGTTTTCGATCTCGTTGAAGGTATCCTGGTCCTCGCAGAACAGTTCCGCGAGGGTCCACTTCGGCCGCAACAGAAAATCCAGGTGCGCAGTCCAGGGCTTGGTGTAGGCCTTGAGGTCCTCGACGGTGATGTCGTCCGTTAAATGGAAGTGGTTGGTCCGCCGGATGCGCTCGACGAGGTGCAATGCCTCGCTGTGCGGGTGGCCCACGCGGTCCAGCCAGGTCTTGTCGTTGAAATTTACCGTGTCGGCGACCAGCGTGTCTCCCTCCCAATGCCCGATCGAATCGCCCATCCACAAGGGGCCAAGAGTTTCGTCATGCTTGCGGCCGTCTGTAAAAATCTGATGGCGCACGGAATCGTACTCGAAAAGCATGATCACCTCGCCGGGCGTTTGAACGACCTGCATCGGAAAGGGATGCATGATAACACGAGGGTAACCTGGGGGAGTACATGTATGGTAAATAGGGTCGTTCGTTTCCGCGAGGGGATAGGAACGAGTTCCGAAGGAGGATTTGGCGGCCTGATATTGCGCCTGGCCCCAGGCGGTCATGGGAGGCTCTTCGTCGCTGAGCTCATACATCCAGAACCGCTCCACGACGGTGAGCGGCCGGGGGCGGTCGAGCATCCACACCCCCGACAAGTCATGCGCCGAGTCCGTGCTCGAGGCCTGCGTCGCCGCGGCCGCCTGTTTGGTTTGCGCGATTGCCGCCGCCCAAAAACTCATCACAAGCACAAACCCCAACGCAATTCCTGGTAAATACTTTCGCATTTCGAAACTCCTCCCCAATAAACCTTAACCCATTTCCAACGGATTCATCGGCCGCGCCAACTACTTTGCCGGTGCTGCCGCATCCTTGTCGATGGTTTGGAAACTCTCCTCGTCCTCGCAAAACTGTTCCGCCAGAGTCCACTTCGGCTTCAGCACAAACGGCAAATGCGCGGTCCAGGGCTTGGTGTAGGCTTTGGGGTCCTCGATGGTGATGTCATCCACCAAATGGTCGTGATCCACCCGGCGAAAGCGCTCGACCACGTGGAGCGCGTCGCTGTGCGGGTGTCCCATGCGGTCCAGCCAGGTCTTGTCGTTGAAATTCACGGTGTCGGCAACCAGCGTGTCTCCTTCCCAATGCCCGATCGAGTCGCCCATCCAAAGGGGACCGAGAGCCGTGTCGTGCGGGCGGCCGTCGGTAAAAATCTGATGGCGCAGGGAGTCCCACTCGAAAAGCAGGATGACCTCGCCGGGGGTTTGAACAATTTGCATCGGCAACGGGTAAAGATAAGCAATCGGGAAGCCGATGGGAGCGCAAGTGTGGTAAAGGGGATCGGTTGTTTCCACGAGCGGAACCGCATGGGGTCCGAAAGAGGACTTGGCGGCATTAAATTTCGCCTGGGCCCAGGGCGTCATGGGAGGCGCCTCCGGTGTGAACGTGTATGCCCAGTATCGCTCCTGCACCCTGATCAGCCGGGGATGGTCGTCGAACCACACGCCTGAGAGGTCGTGCGCCTGGTCGGGACTGGAGGCCTTCGAGGCCGCGGCTGGCTGTTTCGTTTGAGCAAATGACGTCGCTGAAAAACTGAAGGCCATCGCAAGCGCCAACGCAATTCCCAGTGGACGCTTTCGCATATCAAAACCCCTCCCTGGACTCACCGCGAATTTGCCCGTCTAACACGGCGGACGGATAGTCGTTTCATAATTCCTCAGCCAAGTCGAGCTGCCGCTGCGCCCCCTACTTTACCGGTGTTGCCGCATCCTTATCCATCGATGTGAAGCTGTCCTCGTCCTCACAGAACTGTTCTGCCAGAGTCCACTTCGGTCTTAGCACAAATTCGATGTGCGTCGTCCAGGGTTTCGTATACGCCTTCGGATCTTCGATGGTGATGTCGTCCACCAGATGGTCGTGGTCCACGCGCCGGATTCGCTCGATGACGTGAAGCTGATCGCTGTGCGGATGTCCGATGCGGTCGAGCCAGGTTTTCTCGTTGAAATTTAAAGTGTCGGCGACCAGCGTGTCTCCCTCCCAGTGCCCGATCGAATCGCCCATCCACAACGGGCCGAGAGCCGTGTCATGCGCGCGGCCGTCCGTAAAAATCTGATGCCGCATGGAGTCGTACTCAAAAAGCATGATGACCTCGCCTGACGTCTGAACGATCTGCATCGGAAACGGATGCAGAAAAACACGCGGGAAGCCGGGAGGTGCGCAGGTGTGGTACAGCGGGTCGTTCGTTTCCGCCAGGGGATACGCTCTGGTTCCGAAGGAGGACTTGGTGGCATTGAATTGCGCCAGGCCCCAGGCGGTCATGGGAGGTTCCTCCGCGTTGAACTTAAATATCCAGTAGCGCTCATTGACGGTGGCCGGCCGGGGGCGCTCATCGAACCAGACCCCGGACAAGTCCTGCGGAACGAAGGGCGTCGAAGAAGCCGGCGCATCAGACGGCTTTTTGGTCTGCGCGGATGCCCACGAGGAGCAAGTCAAGACAATCACGAGCGGCAATATGACACCCAGTAGACGACTTCGCATTCCCAAACTCCTCCCATTTCTGAAATTCCCATGTTCAAATTCAATTTGAATAAATTAAATCATACACTGCGGGAGTTCCGTGACGTCAAGGCTAATTCAGTGCCCGGCCGCGGTTTCGAATGATTTTCCACAAAAGCTTCGATCCCAAACCCCCACCGCTATTAACGGTGGAAGAATTTCTTGCTATTTAAGATTCATCGAGAACCTCCCAGCCCTCGAGCATAGGTGACGTAGGCCCCGTGGTCCTTGGCAATGCGTGCCACTGATTGCATTAGCGCTCTGACCGCCAGCACCGTTTCCTACGAAACGCATAGGGCTGAAGGAGTGTTTGATGCCGGACCCGAGACCCGCCGTTGAATTCATTCGCTTCCTCCGCACCATTACCGACGAATTCATCGTATGGATGATAAGTCTGATCAGTGGCTATCACGCGATTAGGTACTCACTGCGCCTGCATGGGAAAAAGCGGAACACAGCGACTAAGGCGCGGACATCTGCGAGATGCTGAAACAATGAGCAAGTCGACGTATCCTTTAAAGCTACCCTTCTCCACTAAGGAATCGGCACAGCGGCTGGCAAAGGAAGATGGTGTGTCCCTGAACCAGTGGATCGCCGTGGCCGTTGCGGAAAAAGTAGGTGTGGTGGAGACCGCGGCGGGATTTTTCAAGAGCCGCGCAAAAGGGGCGACGGAGAAAGGCTTGATGATATTTCTTCGTCGCGCGCCCAAATAGCGCCCGAGGCGAAGACTCGAAGCGGTAGAAACTGCCCCGGAGGAAAACCCCACCCTTGCATAAACCACAAGGATGGGGCCCCGGCAGAGAAAGCCCTACTTTACCTTCTCAAATACTGTCGTGTTGAGATTAATGTCCCAACCAAATTTTGGATTCGCGTTTCCCATGAACTTCATGTCGCAAGTGTAGGACCCTTTGCTCTTCAGTCTTAAACTTTTTCCGTCAAACTGATAGGTTTGCAAAAAGTTTTTCACATCCTGCTCAAAGGGCGCGATGGTGCAAGTATAGCCGGGAATAGACATGTCCACCTGCCAGACTATGAAACTTTTATCCACGGAAAGCTGGATGACGGCGCGCGAAGCGTTGTAATCCTTCGGATTGCTCGCCTTGCTGTTCCACTTTTTGTCCATCGAAGCGGTGTCGCCTTTCACGATCCCCGCCATGTCGTCCTCAGCCACCGGAAAAGAATAGAAATAAATTCGCACCCACGAATATCCCGGCGCGCCAAGCCTGGGCTCGATCGTGGCCACGGCGGTCGTTAAGGACATCGCATCGGTGCCCACGGAAAAGTTCGCATGGGTATGAAATGAATTCGGATCGATGGAGACCGCGCCGGAGAGAACCGGACCGGCCAAGCACAAAACGAGAGGAGTGAAAATCCAAAGATAGCGCATCGAGTATTCGACGCGCCTCAATTCAAACCCGACGGAACGAAATATCCCACTTCATTATTCGGGGCCGAGCCGTACCACATGCGGCCCTGGGCGTCGAGGAAGAATTCTTTCATCATGTTTTCGGAGTGCGCGTAGGGGTACTCAGTCACTTTGCCGGTTTTTGGATTGAGGCGGCCGATGACGTCCATCTCGTCGGACGAATACCAGATGTTGTGATCGCGGTCGATCCCGAGCGCGTAGGGAGTCGCGCTTGGTCCGGGCAATTCAAATTCCTTGAACGTATGTGTCTTCGGATCGAACCGGCCGATTTTGCCGCTGCGATATTCCGCGAACCAGACTATGCCGTCCTCGTCAATTTCGATGCGCCGCGGCCAGCCGCCCTTGGTCGGCGGATCCCATTTGGTAACCTTTCCAGTATTCGCATCGACCATGCCGATTTTTCCCTGCGGGTAAAATTCCGCGAACCACACATTGCCGCTTTTGTCGAGCTCGACGCCGTACGGCGAGAACGTGTCCGCAAAATGAGAAAACTCGTTGTTCTTGGGATCGTAGACCGTCAGATTATTGAACACGGCCGTTCCCCACACGCGCCCTTTCGAGTCGACTCGAACGGTGTGCTTCGACCCGCCGTCTTCGAGCCCTTCCATCCCCGGTTTGTACGTGTCTTGATATTCCGTGATGAGTTTCGTTTTGGGATCCCAGCGGCCGACTTTGTTGGCAGCCTGTTCGGAAAACCAAACGGTGCCGTCAGGGCCGGGAACGGCGGAATGAATCCCTGCGGCGAAGGAGTTGGGCGCGGTAAATTCCTGGATCGCTCCGGACTTGGGGTCGAGCCAGCCGATCGTATTCACCGAACCCATGTCGGGAATCCAGAGTTTGCCGTCTTTGTCCGGCGCGGCGCTGAAGGGCATGCGATTCGGCCCGGGCATGTCGTATTCGACGTAGGTGATTTTCAAGGCGTCATCGCTGACGGGGCGCAACGTCGCTTTGTACGCGGGCAAGTCGGCGGGAGATTTGGGGAGCTTGGCATCGGCGCCAAACGCGTCATTCAAATAATTCGTGAGGATGGCGGCATCTTCCTCATTGATGTGATTGCCCAGGCGCGCATGGCGCGTGGTGAGCATGTAGTTGACCGCTTGCGTCCAGCCGTCATGGTCGCGTTTCACCGCGGCCATGCGCGTCTGGAATCCGTGACAGGCAAAACAGTTCCCATTCAGGATGTCTTTGCCTTTTCCGGGAGGCAGTAGCGTCTTGCCTTGATACAGGGATAGGTCGGCCCAGCGCACCGTTCCCTGTTGCAGGGCGAAATCAAGCGAAGAAGAATCGCCCGCGACGAGTTTCACGCCGCTGCGCGGATCGGCCTTGTATCCCGTGGCGGTCACGCGAACTTGATACTCGCCGGGCGGCAAATTTTGCATGCGGTAGCGGCCCTGATTGTCGGACAGGACGTTCACGGAAATTTTGGATTGCACATTCTGGGCGCGCACGAATGCGCCGCGAAATGGCGCGCCGGAGGGGTCCTTCACGACGCCGGAAAGGTTCGCGTCCGTCGCGCCATAGGCAAACGCGGCGCAAAAAATGACCAGTCCTACCGCACTCCAAAATCGATTCATGGATCGTCTCCCTCTTCGCTTCGCGATTTGCGAAGCGCTGACAGCCAGTCCGCGCGAAAATTGAATTTCGACCATGGGATCCAGTCTGTAGTCCGATCTCTCTTGCGTCAATTCTACCATGTCAGACGACGCTGCGACGCGCTAGGTTCTTGTAGCGCGGGCGTCCCGCCGGCAGTTTCCCAACTTTATTGTAGAACCGAAAACCGCCGGCGAGACGCCGGCGCTACGATGCACCCCTTCCAGGATTTCTGGCCGCCTTTCTACTAGCCATCTCAGAAATGAGTTTTGTGGGTCGCGGCTTTAGCCGCGACATCAAGACTTAAAGGAATAGAGGGCTCTTAGCCCCTGGCGGCCCATCCAGTTTGGATGGCGTTTCATTCATGAGAAGGCCTCTAGTGAGCTTGCATGCCTCTGGCTTTGATGGATGGCAGAGCGTCCGGCCCGGCCAAAAATTTAATCAGCGCGCTCGCGGCTGCGGGATTTTTTGCATTCGCACTGACAGCAGCGGAGAAGCGGACGTAGCCCTGAAACTCGTCGGGAAACGGCCCCAGCAGTTCGAGGCTTTTCACGGGAAGAATTTCGCTGACGAGCGTGATGCCAAAATCCGCTTTCCCTTCGGCAACGGCGGCATTCGTTCCGTCGGAGGTATCAAACAACAGGGTCTTGGCTTTCATGGTGTCCGCGATCCCCAGCGTGTCCAGCATGCGCGTGATGTAAGGCGTGCTCGCCCCGGTGGGGCCGTAGGCGATGACCTTGGCGCCAAGCAGCGCGCGCTTGATCGCCTCGGGAGTGCCGATGTCCGGCCTCGCCGCCCCCTTGCGAATGCCGATGCCCACGCCCACGCGACTGATGGGCGTGCCCTCTCCGCCCGTCGTTTTCCCTTCCTTGCTCATTTGGGCGATGCTTTCCACGGTCACGATCACGACGTCAAAGGGTTCGCCCGCGTCAATTTCCTGCTTCAAAGCGGCGGTGGGACGGTATTCCGCCGAGATCGTGTACCCGATCGCGCGCTCGCTTTGCGGGCGCAGATCTTCCACCACGGCTTTGATGCCGTTCGAGGCCAGCACGCGCACTTCGGCGGTCTGCGCCACCGCTCGTTGTGAGAGTAAAAAAACACATGCCACCGCGATTGCCGCAATCGAATATTTTCGCATCTCGATTTTTCCTTTTTCGTCCTTGTTTTGTACCGCTTTCCTCCGTGTACGATATCACCAAGTGAGAAGCCAGCGAAAATAGCGTCCGTGTCTTCGCGTCGGAATCTCCTGAACTATCCTCAGCAACTTTCCTAATTTGTCATTCGCTGGCTTATTGGCATCAAAAAGCCAAGCTGGCGAGGTATAATCATAGCGGTGAAATACAGTGAAAATGTCCTACCGGTTCCAAATCGAGATCGAGCGGGAAGTTGACGGTCGATGGATCGCCGAGATCGCCAACCTTCCCGGCGTGATGGTCTATGGCAAAACCAAGCAAGAGGCAGTGCGATCAGTGAGAGCTCTGGCCCCGTGCGTTCTTGCGGATCGGGTTGAGCGCGCCAAGTCATCTCCGACCCGCGAATTCAGCGTTTCCCTTGCAAGTGCGCGTTAAGTAATTGGCCCAGTACGAAAGCACGAAAAGTTTATCGCGCGTTGCTTCGTCTCGGTTGGGCGCCCAAACCCGGCAGCCGCAAAGGCTCATCTCACATTCAATTAGTCCACCCGAACAAGAGTAGTAGCTATACCTGGGCTTTTCACGACGACGTGGAGATTGCCCCCCAACATGCTCCGCCGTATCGCCAAACACACTGGCCTCAAACCCGAAGATCTCTAGCGACACTACGAGTTAGCGGATTGAACCGGTCTCGGTTTCCACAAACACTTCATGTTCCAGGCCCAGGTCGCGCGCGGAGGGCGTAAGGATGGTCTTGCGTCCAATGAAGATTTTTTCGCTGCGCGTCATCGCGCGGCGCACATCGTTTTCGCTGACGAAGACTTGTATTTCGGTTGCTGTTTTTGCGGCAGGCCCAGGCTTTTTGCTTATGGCTGTGGCCGGATTGGCAGGAATAGGAGCTTGCGCAGTTTCGGAGGTGGCCGAAGTCGTTGCGGCGGAAGTAATCGCAACCTGAGGCTTGGAATTTGCGGACGAACCAAAAAAGCGGTCCGCGATTTCGGCGGCGATGGACGACGGGCTGAGCGATTCTTTCGCAGCGTGAGCGGGAACGCGTGCAGGGTCAGGCATGGCTTTCGGCGCGCCGCTCCCGCGGGCGATCCCTTGCGCCGCAAGAACTTTCTCAACCACGCGCGCAATCGCCGCGCGATCCACGCCGCCGGTTGATCCCGCGGGAGTGGGCGCGGCCGCGGCCGGCTTCTTTTCCTCAGCCTTCGCAGCAGGTAAAGACGTCAGCGCACTCGGCGCAGTTTCCGGCGCCGCCGGCACGCTCGCTTCTTCCTGGACCGCTTCCGGCTCGGGCGAAATTGCGGCGCCCGCCATGCGCTGGTCCGCGGGGACGGTGCGGTGCTCGACGCCGCGCGATTCCCACGCAATGCGCTTCACGTTCATCAAATGTTGAGGGCCGATATTGTCCGAAGTGATGTTTCCGCCGGGCGCGCCGCAGCCGAGCGTCATCGCAGGAAAGAGGTTCGTCGAATAGCCGATCGAGCCGTGCACCGCCGCGCTGTTCACGACCACTCGAAACGCGGGCACGGCTTCGCCGAATTCCAGAATTGCCGAGCGGTTCTGCGAATGAATCGCGCAGGTGTGCCCAAGCCCGCCGAATTCCAGCAGCCGGCGGCAAAGCGCGATTCCCGCCGCGAGGTTCTCCACGGCATAAAACGCCAGGATCGGCGACAACTTTTCCGCCGAGAGGGGGAATTCGCGCCCCACTTGTTCGGGAGCAAGGCGCGCGATCAGCACGCGAGTCGCGGGCGGCGCCTTTATGCCCGCCATTTCGGCAATCACGGTCGCAGCGCGGCCCACAATTTTTGTATTCGGGGTGTGCGACCCCGGCAGAAATACCAGCCGCGCGACTTTTTCCATTTCTTGCGGAGAAAGAAAATACGCGCCCTGCTGCCGGCATTCCTCGAGCGCGCGTTCGCGCACCGCTTCTTCGACGACGACGGCCTGCTCGGAAGAACAAATCGTTCCGTAATCAAATGTTTTTCCCGCGAGGATGTCCGCGACGGCTTTGCGCACGTCAGCGGTTCGTTCGATGAACGCTGGCACGTTGCCCGGGCCGACGCCATAGGCGGGCTTGCCCGAGCCGTACGCAGCGCGCACCAGGCCCGTGCCGCCCGTCGCCAGAATCACGCCAACCTCGGGCCGCCGCATCAACTCGCGTGTGCCCTCAAGCGTGGTGTGCTGCATGCACTGGATGAGGCCCTCCGGCGCGCCCGCGGTGAGCGCGGCGCGATCGAGCAGCGCGGCCGCCTGGCAAATGCACTTGATCGCGGAGGGATGCGGGCTGAGCACAATGGCATTCTGAGCTTTGATGGAAATCAGTGTTTTGTAAATGGCCGTCGAAGTCGGATTCGTGGAAGGAATGACTGCCGCGACCACGCCGACGGGCGACGCCATTTCGACAACCGCTTTTTCGCGGTCCTCGCGCAGAATCCCGACCGTGCGCATGCCGCGAATCGCGCGCGGCACTTCCACCGCGGCGAGCGTGTTCTTCACGATTTTATCGGGGACGTTGCCGAATCCCGTTTCTTCCACGGCCGTGCGCGCCAGCGGCTCCGCGTTTTCCGCGGCCGCTTTCGCGCAGGCTTCCACGATGGCGTCGACTTGTTCCTGGGAAAATGCGGCGAATTTCTTTTGTGCGGCGGCGGCTCGGGCCGCCAATTCGCGGGCTTCTTGAATGGAGACGAGGTCGCGATCGCGCAGGCTCAAAACGCTTTACCTTCTCCTACAAACGTCGTTGCCGTAGCTCGCCTCTTTAGAGGCGAGGATTTGCATTGCGGAAGGCCGGAAAATCCCCGCGTCTAAAGACGCGGGCTACAGCAAAACCAGGGCTGCTCGATGCAAATCAAACCTGCGTCCTCTACTTTTTCAATCCGGGCGGGGCCCCGCCTCCGGGCAAAATCTTTTCGACATGCTCGTGCGGGCGCGGTATCACGTGCACGGAAACAAGTTCACCCACGCGGCGCGCGGCAGCCGCTCCGGCATCCGTCGCCGCTTTCACCGCTCCCACGTCTCCCCGCACCATCACCGTGACATATCCCGAGCCGATATATTCTTTGCCGATGAGGATGACGTTGGCGGCCTTCACCATGGCGTCCGCAGCTTCAATGGAAGCGACCAGGCCTTTGGTCTCAATCATCCCCAATGCTTCGTTGGACATGCGCTCCTCGTCTCGGCTCGTCCGGGACATCCACTCCATTCACGCTGCGGCGTGCCACCGGGTGCGCTGAGACTAGCATGGCATAGCAGGTGAATCAAGAAGATGCGGGAGGAAGGCCTTCACACTTCTGTGGAAATCGCGCCGCGGAATGATTTTATGTGGCCGGCAGGACGCCGATTTTTGCCGCAGCCACGCCGTTGCGCGTCGTGTTCTTGATCGCGTACATGGCTTCATCGGCCAGGTGCAGCAATTCCACCTTGGTCTTGGCGTCCGACGGGTACGACGCCACGCCGATGCTTGCCGTGAAGTGGATGTCCAGCCCTTCGGCGATCAGCCACTTCGTCTCTCCGATCAATTTGTGCAAGCGCCGGGCGACGACGAACGCGTTTTCCTTGGAAGCTTGCGGCAGCACGATCACAAATTCATCGCCGCCATAACGGAACGCGAAATCAATCCTGCGGCAGGCGCCCTTCACGATTTGCCCCACTTCGGCGAGAAGTTTGGATCCGATCAGGTGCCCGAACGTATCGTTGATGCCCTTGAAGTGATCGAGATCGATGAACACCACGGAGAATTCGTAGCCGTAGCGCTGCGAACGGTAAATTTCCGTTTCCAGAATGAAATCCATATGCCGCGCGTTGTACAGGCTGGTGCAGTCGTCGGTGATCGTCAGCTCATGGATGCGCTTCACGTGCCGCGCGTTTTCCAGAGCGATGGCTGCGAAGTCCGCCAGAGCCTCAAGCAGCGCCAGATCGCGCTCCATGAAGCCTTGCCTCTCCACGCAATTAATCAGTTCGATAACGCCCAGGCAATGGTCGCGGTATCGCACCGGCACGGCGACGATCGAGCGCGTCTCCATTTTTGTTTTTTCATCGACCTTGGCGAAAAAGCGCGTGTCCTTGCTCACGTCCGGAACGATCACGGCTTCGTCGTTTTGCGCCACCCAGCCGGCGATTCCCTGCCCCATTTTAATTCGCACGTCCTTCAGCGCTTGCGCTCCCTTGCCCACCGCCAGCTCGAAATAAAGATCTTGCTTGACTTCATCGACCAGGAGAAGCGACCAGGTATCCGGGCGCAGAAATTCGTCGATTTTTTCCATGATGGTGCGAAGTACCTGATCGAGTTGCAGGGAGGATGTAAGCGCCTTGCCCAGCTCGTGGAATATGGCGATTTCGCCCGCCTCGCGTTGTTCCCCGCGGACTGCCGTGTTGCGTCGCCGGTCGGTGCCAGAAAAATTCTCAGTCGTGTTCACTGGAAACCTTAGTGCCTGAATCTATCGCGGGTCACCCTCCAATCCATGGAAGGTGTTGGGGCACCAGAAATTATAGTCAGCTCTTGTCAATCTGTGCAACGCTGACTTCGTGGATTGTTGCTCGAAAGTGACGAGCGCCCAGAACCGATGCGGCCAGCTTGAAAGCTATCACAGATGCTCGCTGGCGGAGCTGAATCCAAAAGACTTACCGGGTGAGCCTGCCGAGGTTCAACGGAACAGCGCGACATCTTCCGGCTCCCGATGCGCTGCCACATATTACCGTAGGGCGCCGCACTGGGCTCTTCGTTCCATCGGTCTTCGTGCGCCCTGCAAGGGCCCAGAAGCCTTTCTCCTTCAGTGTATTCAAGTGATCTCAAAAAATTGGCGCGTTCTTTTTGCGCCCGCCTGATGGCGGGGCCAAATAGGCCACAACCGAACTGGCATTCTGCGCGCCACCCAAACGATCGCACGGCCGCGTTTTCAAGCCCAATATACCGCCACTAGTTATTTACGAGATCACTTTGGATTTCCCATTGGATTGACACTCCTTTCCCGCCCGCCTATATTCGCTGAGACTGACGGACCGTTACAGAACAATGGCCACTGGTACTTTTGGCGAGAGTCTAAGACGCGAGCGGGAAATGCGGGGCGTTACTCTGGAGGAAATTTCCGCCGCCACGCGCATTGCCACGCGCTTCCTGCGGGCCATCGAAGGTGAGCAGTGGGATCAGCTCCCCGGCGGCGTTTTCAATCGAGGATTCGTGCGAGCCGTGGCGCGGTATCTCGGGCTGGATGAGGAAAACATTGTTGCCGAATATACCTCGGCTGTTGGCGACCGCCAGACCGTTCCTGTGTGGACAGGCAGCCCTCCCGTGGTTACGCCGGAGCAACCCTGGCTGGCTTGGATCGCCTCCGTCGTCATCCTCCTTTTGCTGCTGGCTGGAGGCTGGTTCGGGACACGGCGCTTCCTGGCATGGCGAGCCGCAAAACGGGAGGCGCAGTCCGTCACGGTGAGTGCCGCTTCCTCTCCCGCGTCCACTGGCGCGCCGCAGCAAACTTCAGCCGAGCCTGCTTTTCCAAACAGTGCCGCCTCGGCCGAAGACGCCCAGGATGCAACATCCACCGTCCCAGCCGCGGCCGCCGATTCCGCGCCCGCCGCTGTGCCGATTTCGCCCGCGAATGATCGTTTTGAACTAAAGATCGTGGCGGCCAAGAGAACCAAGGTCACTGTGAAGGCCGATAAAGATATGGTTTATGACGGGACCATGAAGCCCGGCGAAAATCACTTCTTCTCGGCCACGGACGATTTCCAAGTCTCCACTAAAGATGCGGGCGTGCTGCACCTGGAGTTGAACGGAAAGACTCTTGCTCCCATTGGCCCCGCGGGCCATGCGGTCAAAGTCACGCTCACGCGAGATGCTCTGAAGGGAGCCTCAGGAGGCGGAAATTAGCGCCGCGTTGCTGGAAGAAATTCGCTCGGGCCGCACGGCCCAGGAACGCAAGCTGGCCATTTGCAGCGAGGCGGCTGCTCTCACGCCTGAAGACCGCGTGGAGACACTTTGCATTCTTGCCGCCGATTCCGATGCCGCGGTCCGCGAGAAGGCCGCGGGGGTGCTGGGGACTCAGCCGCTGAAGAATGTGCTCGCCGCGCTCGCCCGGCCGGGTGGCGCCCCGGAAATGTTCGCCTACTGCGCCGCCGAGTTTCCTCGCAGACCCGGAGTGGCCGACGCGCTGGCCCAAAATTCCACCTGCCCCATCGAAATTCTTCGCCCGGTCATCCGTTTTCTCTCCGCCTCTGCCATTCAAGAGCTGTTCGAGGACCTCGACCGGCTGAGCACTTCCCCGACTCTGGTCGTCGCACTTATCGCCTGCGAAGTCATTAACGCAGATCAGCGCTTAATGCTGCTGGAGTTGCAGCGGACCGAACCGGAGCCCGTCGAGGCGTTCATCGAGGCCACGGAAGCAGCCGAGCCGGACCAAGCCAAACGCGAAACGCTGCTGCAAAAATTGGCGCGCCTCCGTGTCGTGGAACGCGTGCAGCTCGCGCTCAAGGGCGGCCGCGGGGAGCGCCTCCTGCTGATCCGCGACCCCTGCAAGGTAGTGCAGCGCGCCGTCCTCCAATCACCGCAGCTAAGCGAGCAGGAAGTGGAAGCCTTCGCGAACATGGCCAGCCTGACCGACGAAACCCTTCGCCTGATCGCCGGCAACCGCAAGTATCGCAAGAACTACACCATTCTTCGGGCGCTGATGTTCAATCCCAAAACCCCGTTGGAGGTGACCCTCCATCTGCTCCCGCACATGAGGCCGCAAGAGATCAAATTCCTGACCACAAACAAGAACGTCGCCGATACGCTGCGCACCGCCGCCATGCGCCTTCAGCGCCAGCGCAGCGCGGAGCGCGGATCGTAGAAAGAAGTGAGTCGTGAATTGTGATTCGTGAACTGTGATCCGCATTCGACCAGGCACCCGGCGGAATTCGTAATAATCAATTTCAGAATAAATTGACCAGGTTAGGGATTGATCCACATTCGATTCCGAACCATCAACCAGGACTCTTCACAAATCACGAATCACGACTCACAGGAACGAATCATCGAACGGTTTCGGCAAAAGCGCCGACATGCGATAGCGTTCCACCTTGCCATGCAGGTTCGCGAGGACCACCCCCGCGTCGCCGCAGAATTCCCACAGGATCTGGCGGCACGACCCGCAGGGCGGCGTGAGCGTATCCGTATCCGCGACCACGGCGACGGCGTCGAATCCGCGCTCGCCTTCGGAAATCGCCTTGAAGACCGCGACCCGCTCGGCGCACAGCGTCAATCCATAGGTGGCGTTCTCCACGTTGCAGCCGCTGAAAATTCTTCCGGATTTCGCGCGCACCGCCGCGCCCACGCGGAAATTGGAGTAGGGCGCATGCGCGTGCTCGCGCGCGGCGCGCGCCGCGGCGATCAAGGCATCAAAGCGCGCGTCCTGGCCGGCGTCTTGTTCGCTCATGGCAGGTCCTTATTCATGCGCGGAATCACGGCGCGCAGCAGGGCCACAAAATCCGCCTTCACGCGCTCGCCGGTTTCCATGACTTCCTCTGTCGTAATGGGCTGATCGAGAATTCCCGCAGCCATGTTGGTCACGCAGGAAATTCCCAGCACGCGAATTCCCAGCTGCGCGGCGGCAATCACTTCCGGCACGGTGGACATGCCCACGAGGTCCGCGCCGATCGCGCGCAAGTAGCGGATTTCCGCCGGCGTTTCGTAGCTCGGCCCGGTGAGCGCCGCGTAAATGCCCTCGGCAATTTCGGTGCCCAGCCGTTTCCCTTCCTGCAGCGCCGCCGCCTGGTACGGCTTCCAGTACACTTGCGTCATGTCGGGAAAGCGGTCGCCGAAATGCTCGTCGTTTGGCCCGATCAGCGGATTCGTGCCCTGAAGATTGATGTGGTCGTGCAAAACGACGAGACATCCTTGCTTGAAATTCGTATTGATTCCCCCCGCGGCGTTGGTGAGCAACACGGCGCGGATTCCCATGCGCGCCATCACGCGCATCGGGAAAATCACTTCGCGCTGCGAGTAGCCTTCGTAGAAATGCACGCGGCCCTGCATGATGGCTACCGGCACGTCCGCTACCTTGCCGATAACCATGCGCCCGGCGTGTCCGATGGCGGTCGATCTGGGAAAATGAGGAATGTTCTTGTAGTCGATGCGCGCCGCGCCCGCTATTTCGTTCGCGAATGCGCCCAAACCGCTGCCGAGCACCAGGCCAATCCGGGGACGCAGTTTTGTTTTCCCCAGGATAAATTTCGCCGCGCTCTCGGCGTGCGCGAACTCCTGGCTCGGTTTCGTTTTCGCCGCTCCGGATGCGCTCATTTCAAAAACATCCCCACAATCGAGGCCGACATGAGATTCGCCATGGTCCCTGCGAGCATCGCGCGAATGCCGAATTTCGCCAGCTGCGATTTCAGATTCGGTGCCAGCGCCCCGATGCCGCCGATTTGAATTCCTATCGAGCTAAAGTTCGCAAATCCGCAGAGCGCGAACGTCGCGATCGTAAACGACCGCGGATCCAGGGCCCCTTTCATCGGACCGAGGTACGAAAAAGCGACCAGTTCATTGAGCACCATCCGCACGCCCAACAGATTTCCAATTTGCACGCAATCATGCCACGGCACTCCGATAATGAACGCAACCGGTGCAAAGACCCACCCGAAGATTTGCTGCAGGCTCCCCGGAAACCACAGGATGCCGTGCCCGCCCAACCAGCCGTGAATTCCTCCCAAGATGCCGTTGGCGAGCGCGATCAGCGCCAGGAACGCGATGAGCATCGCCCCCACATTGATGGCCATGTTCAGACCTTCGCCCGTTCCGCGCGCGATGGCTGCAAGAAAGTTCGAGTCGTGCTCGACGTGTTCCATATTCACGACGCCCATGGTTTTCGGCTGCTCCGTCTCCGGAACCAGCATCTTGGAAACGAGCAGCGTTCCCGGCGCCGTCATGATCACCGCCGTCAGCAAATGCCGCGCTTCCACTCCGAACGCGATATAGGCCACCATGATCCCGCCCGAAACGTGCGCCATCCCGCTGGTCATGATCGTCATTAACTCGGATCGCGTTAAGTCCGGCAGAAATGGCCGGATCGTCAGCGGCGCTTCGGTTTGTCCCATGAAAATGCTCGCCGCGACGTTGAGGGACTCCGCGCCGCTCGCCCCCATGACCCACTGCATCACCCGCGCCGCCGCGCGAATCACCACCTGCATCACGCCGAGGTAGTACAACAGCGCAAACAGCGACGCGATGAATATAATGGCCGGCAAAACCTGAAACGCGAAGACGAATCCAATCGAGGATTGCTGCTTCCCCAGCTCGCCAAATACAAATTCCGATCCTGCAAAGGCGTAGTCCAGCAACTTGTTCACGGCGTCCCCAGCGCGGGAAAAAAGCATCTGTCCGAACGTCCAATAGAACACCAGAAACGCGAAGCCGATCTGCAACCCGAGTCCCCAAATCACCATTTTCAGCTTGATCGCGCCCCGGTTGGTCGAAAACAAATAGGCCAGCCCAAGCATCGTCAGCAACCCCAGCACGCCCGTGAATCGGCCCATTCGACGCCACCTCGCATTCCGGTTCCAGTAGCACAGACTTCAGTCTGTGGGTTTCTGGCGCATACTTTCAGGCCCCGCCAGTTGAAACTACCTCAGCCCCGGCGGACACTGCATTTACCGTTCCGGAATTGCCCGTCACATTAGCACGCCGAAGAACGACTCGGGATGTGGAAATCATGTTGTGCGGGATTCACAAACTACTTAGGACCGAAAGAGTGGACAACGAATAGGGATAGTAAGCCGCGATCGAAGCGCGGGGAGCGGCCTTGGAACTCACCCCGTGGTTCACAGCTTCTCGCCACGTGCAAGTTGTCCGCGAAGCAAGAAAGTCTTCGGATATTTTCCTTCGCCGCAGATTTTGAATGATCCGAAATCCTTATACCAGGCGCCCTCGGGAGCGGCAGGCTCCGATTCACGCCATGCCTTTAGTTGATACGGGTCGTCGACGGTAATCTTCCGTTCGGCCAGTCTTTCAAAAAGGTGATCGTGCAAGGCAGGCGGCAAGTCCGTCCACTGAATCTTCGGCATTCACTCACCAAAGGTCATGCGGGCGAGTAGTTCCTTGATCCGCTTCCGTTCGGAGGGGTCGGATGTTGCGCTGAGCCGGTCGGCTAGTTCGAAAAATCTCGACTTTTCCGCTTCTTTCGACTCGATTCCTGTTTCGATCAATTCCACCAGGACACGGTTCGTGCTGGTCTTGCGATTCTTCGCCAGCGATCGCACGCGCCGGGCAAGGCGGGCGGGAAGCGACACGCTTTGACGGATGGGCTTCTCGGCAGTCGTCATGATGTAAGTTTACACCATATCGCACCATTTTGCACCATTGACGTCACGGGCCAGAATGAGTGCCGGACAATTCCATTCCCTCCCGTATCCCCGTTATGCGCCGATCACTCGATAAACGAGCGGAGGAAGGGATTTCGGTTTTTCGGGCTCGATGCGATACGCGGTTTCGGCGAGGCGCCGCGCTTCGGCGAGCCGAGCGTCGGAATTGTAGTGCAGCGTGCACACGGGCTCGCCGCGCTCCACGGCGTCGCCGATGCGCTTGTGAAACTCGAGGCCGACGGCCGGGTCGATCTGATCTTCCTTCTTTTCCCGCCCGCCGCCCAGCACTACGCCGGCCACGCCGAGCTGTTCGCATTGGATGGATGCAACGTATCCGCCGGCGGGGCTGGCTACATCGAGAGTCTGCCGCGCGCGTGCCAGGCGCCGCGGATCGTCCACGACTCCTACTTCCCCGCCCTGCAGCCTCACGATTTCCCGGAATTTTTCGCGCGCCTGGCCGGAGGCAATGAGGTCCGCGGCGAGTTTCTTCCCTTCCTCCAGCGTCTTCACGCGTTCGCCAAGCAAAAACATCCAAGCCGCAAGATTCAGGCAAAGCTCGCGCAGGTCCGCCGGACCGCCGCCGGCCAGCACCTCGATCGACTCGGCGACTTCCATGGCATTCCCGGCCTTGCGCCCAAGCGGTTGATTCATGTCGGTCAGTAGCGCGACCACTTTTTTCCCCATGCGCTTCCCTGTCTCGACCAGCAATCCGGCCAGATTCTCCGCGTCCTCGATTTTTTTCATGAACGCGCCCGAACCGGTCTTCACATCGAGCACCAGCGCGTCAATTCCCTCGGCCAATTTCTTGCTCATGATGGAAGCGCAGATCAGCGCGGGGCTTTCGACCGTCCCGGTCACATCGCGCAAGGCATAGATTTTCTTGTCAGCGGGCGCAATTTCGGCCGTTTGCCCGATCAGGGCGCACCCGCAAGTCTCGAGGACATGCCGGAATTCGGCCAATGTCAGATTCACATTAAATCCGGGAATGGATTCCAGCTTGTCGAGTGTGCCGCCGCTATGCCCCAGTCCGCGCCCGCTGATCATGGGCACTTTCAACCCGCCTGCCGCCACGATCGGAGCAATGACCAGGGAAGTTTTGTCGCCCACGCCGCCCGTGGAATGCTTGTCCACCTTGCGCGCGGCCAGGTCGGAAAAGTCCAGGACGCGCCCCGAGTGCAGCATTGCTTCGGTGAGTGCGGCAATCTCAGGCCGGCTCATGCCGCGCAGCACGACTGCCATAAGCCAAGCCGACATCTGGTAATCGGGAATATCGCCCCGTGTGTACGAGGTAATAAACTGTTGGATTTCCTCGGAGGTCAGTTCGCCAGAGTCCCGTTTGCGGCGGATCAGGTCAACGGCGCGCATGCGCTTGGGGGATCAATCGGCCGCTGCCGAGCGGGAAACGCCGGAGGCGCCCTGGAGCAGCTCGAGGTGCGTGATCTCCGCCGGGCAGCGGAGTCTCCACGGCAGGACAATCGTACCGATGCCGCGGCTTACGTAGATTTGCGTCAGTCCCATTCTGTCCCAGCCGATCTTGTACCGCAGACGCTCCGGCGAGCGCCCGTACACGGTGCCAAGAAGGGGCAGGTTCACTTGCCCGCCGTGGGTGTGCCCGGAAAGAACCAGGCTCACGCCATGCCGTGATGCAAGATGGATCACCCGCGGATTGTGCGCCAGCAGAATCGTGGCTGCGTCGCGCGGAACTCCGCGCATGGCCCGCCGCAAATCCGCTCCGTACCCGTAATCGTCAACTCCAGCCAGGTACACGCACTCCCTGCCAAACCGCAGCGTAACGTGCCGGTTACGCAAGACATCTATGCGCTCGCGGCGCAACGCCAGTGTGATGGCATCGGGATCCACGCGGAAATCGTGGTTGCCCAGCACTGCGTACACCCCGTAACGCGCGCGAAGGCGGCCAAGCAGCTCCGCCGCCGGTCCGATATTCCGGCGGGAATATGTGACGAAGTCTCCGGTGAGGGCGATGATGTCAGGATTCAGGCGGTTCGCCTGGCGCACCGCTTCGGAAAGCCATTCTTTTGGAAGGAAAAGCCCGTGATGAATGTCGGAAATTTGCACCACGCGCAAGCCGTGGAACGTGGTGGGTAGGCGATCCAGCCAGATGCGCTCCTCGTTGACCGTGAACCGCTCGCCGGGACGCCAGCGCTCGGAGGTTTCCAGAGCTGCGCCCGTGGAATATTGCTCGATCCCGCCGCGACGCCATCGGCCAATCCAGCGCGACAATTTGTCGCCGGCGCCCGAGCTCCCTGGAACCGGAAAAGTAAGACTGCTCCCCATCATCCCTCAGTAAATACGAAGCAACTTCCGTGAGCCTATCACCAGGTGGAAACTGCGTCAATGCAACGTTTTACAGGCACGTGCACAAAATGGAAATGGCCGAATGGAAGCGTCCCAGGCCGCACGGAAATTATGGATCAGTTACGGAAGCGGGGTCTGCGACGCCGCCCGTTCCGCGATACTCGCCGCGACTTCCTTCATTTCCTCGTGCACTCGCCCGTTGGATGCCAATAGCTCCCTGTCTCCGAGCCTGTACGGCTGCCCATCGAACTGCGTCACCGTGCCGCCGGCCTCGCGCACCAGCAAAACGCCCGCGGCAGTGTCCCAGGTGTGCAGGCCAAATTCCCAGAAGCCTTCGAACCGGCCGCAGGCCACGGCTGCGAGGTCCATGGCGGCCGAACCGTCGCGGCGCACGCCGTGCGAGCGCAAGGTGAAATCCCAGTAGTAGCGGATGTTCGGGTTCTGCGCGCGCTTGACGCTGGGAAATCCCGTGGACAAAAGGCTCGTCGCCAGCTTTTCAATCCGGGACACCTCGATTTTCTTTTGGTTCAGGTAGGCCCCTTCTCCTTTGACCGCCGTGAAAAGCTCCCCGCTCACCGGCTGGAAAATTACGCCCGCGAGCAGCTCCCCCGCCTCCTCAAGGCCAAGGGAAACCGCGAAACACGGGTAGCCATGAGCAAAATTGGTCGTGCCGTCGAGTGGATCGACGTGCCAGCGGAAAGGAGATTCGCTTTCCGTCCCCCCTCCCTCCTCGGCCACTATCGCGTGTTTCGGAAAATGGGTCCGCAGCCGCGCCACAATGGCCTGTTCAGACCGCCGGTCGGCCTGCGTCACAATATCAACTTCCCCCTTGTAGCTGATCTTGACCGGCCGGTCGAATTCCGCAAGTAGTATGGCTCCCGCCTCCCGCGCCGTCTCAATAGCCACATCCAAAAATGAATTCATGCGAATTCTCGATCCTCACTCCAAATCATGCCAGAGTTTGCGCCAGTTAAATAGGCGTGGTTTTATGTGCAAGCCAGCAGCTGGCAGGTCGTACGTGACAGGTTTTAGGGATTAGGTGTTGGGTGTTGGGTGTTGCATGTTGGGTGTTGAGTGCTAGGTGTTAGGTGTTGGGTTTCAAATCTGAAATTTGAGATTCTATGATTTCAAATCACCTTGGATCTGGACCTTCGGGAGTTGGTCCGCACGTTCCACGAATCACAAGTCACGAATCACGTCCTTCTCACTCCAGCCGCCCCCCCGAATAATACGCCTTCCTGCTGCGCACCTTGCACTCGCACTTCACACGGACTTCGAGCGCGCGGAAAGTTCCCGCAGGCGGCCGCGGATCGGGATAGTAGGCGATGCGGTACTGCGTGCGAAGTTCCCGGTCGATGAGGTCGAACATATCGCCGAGTTGTCCGAGGGTGTCCGGGAAATAGGTCGCGCCTCCGGTTGAGTCGGCAATCGTTTCGAGCGCGTGTTCGCCGGCCGTGTTGCGCCCGCCCTCGTTCTTCACCGCCCGCACTACGATGGTGTATAGGAGCGAATCGGCGCGCAGCGCGGCGCGCCGCGCGGTTTCGAAGTCGGCGCGGCTGGTCGTCTCTCCGGCGTCGGTGACCAGCACGATCGCGCGCCGCCGGCCCGCAGTGTTTTTCGTCAGCCCCTGCGAGCCCAGAAAGATCGCGTCGTACAGGGCCGTGCCGTCGCCCGGAACAATGCGCCGCAGCGCCGCTTGCAACGAGGGAACATTCGAGGAAAACGGCGCGAGCTGCGTTACCGCGTCGGCAAATTCGTAAACCGCCAGGCGATCGGCGGGGCGCACCAGCTTCTGAATGAATCGAGAAGCCGCATCTTCCTCAAATTCCAGTTCCTTGATTTCGCTCAGGCTCGAATCAATCATCAGGGCCAGGTCCAGAGGCTGCTGCGTTTCCGGCTCGAACACCTCAATCTTTTGTTTGGCCCCTTCCTCGTACACCTCAAACTGGTCCGCTGTAAGGCCGAGCGCCGGACGCCCGTTCTTGTCCAGCACGCTGGCCAGCACGCCGACAAGCGTGACCTCGGAGCGAATGCGCCCGCGCTGGTCCTGCTCATCCCCGCCGCGCGCCGCGACAGGCCTAAGCGCCGCCGTTGCAAGCAGCGCCAAAAGAGCACACGAGGATCCGAGCGCAATTGTGGCACGGAGGCAGCCGCTGCGACACCCCGCCATTGTCGCTAAAGATTTGTGACGGAATAAGCTGGGTAACGAAAGAATCGGCACAGAGATACGATTCCTGCGCCCGCGAAAAGGATTGCTCAGGCGGAAGGGATTTCTCCTTCGGCCCAGACCGCGCCGTCGCGGAAGAATTCCTTCTTCCAGATGGGCACGCTGCGCTTCAGGGTGTCGATGCCGAAGCGGCAGGCATCGAAGGCGGCGGCGCGGTGCGCCGAGCACACGGCGATCATGACCGAGGTCTCGCCGATTTCCAGCCGGCCCAGGCGGTGAATCATGGCAAAACGCCGGATCGCGAATTTCTCCCGCATTTGCGCGCCAATTTCGCGCATTTTGGCGATGGCCATGGCTTCGTAGGCCTCATACTCCAGGTACAGCGTCGAGCGGCCCGCGGAATGATTGCGCCCGATGCCTTCAAACACCACCACGGCGCCGTCGGACGGGGCCTTCATTTGCGCCACAATTTCCGGAGTCTCGATCGGCGTTCGGACCAGGGCGCACAAATTTTCCTCGACCGCGGCGTCGGCGGGAATCGCGCCGCCGCTGACCGGAGGAAGAAACGCAACTTCGTCGCCCGCAGCGAGCGGGGCGCGCCACTCCGCGAATTCCTGATTCACCGACGCGGCGACCGATTCGCGGAACTTGGAAAGTTCAGGAAAATTTCTGCCGTAGCGCTCGAACAAGTCCTCAACGCGCGCGCCTTCCGACACCTCCGCCTGCTCCTCCGCCTTCCCCACGATGTCTTTCAGCCGCCCGAAGAACAGCACACGCACACGCATCCGATTATTCTATCCGCGCGCGCAGGAAAGTTCCACCGCGCGAATTCGAGCGTCACTGGATTTTGGGTCCCGATCGGCGTACATTTCCCTCGGGTCGAGGGCAAGTCTAGGTCCGGGCTTCACGCTCAGGATTCAAACCTTGCAATCGCCGTATATTTGCAAACGAAGATTTCTGCCGATAAGTCCACCAAGGAGTGAAACAAACATGGCCAAAGTTTCAAGGCGTGGTCTGCTGCACATGAGCGCGGGAACGGCGGGAGCGCTGGGCATCTCGGCTTTGGCTACGGAATTTGGCGCCGTGGGGGCTTCCGCGAAAAGCGAGCCGGAAAGAAGCGCCGGCAATCCGCAGGCGGCCGCGCCGGCCGCATCGGGTAATGAGCTGTTCTACCGGGACGACTGGCTCGGCGCGCCCTGGGCGAAGCCCGAGACCGCCCTGCTCATCCACGGCAACGACGAATCGAGCGTTTCCTGGTTCGGATGGATCCCGCGAATGGCTCAGGAGTTTCGCCTCCTTCGCCCGGACTTGCCTGGATTTGGCAATTCCCCGATCCCACAAAATTTTGAATGGTCCATGCCCAGCCTCGCAACCACGCTGGCGCATCTTCTCGACCGGCTCGGCGTGGAATCGGCGCACATCATCGGCGCCAAAACAGGAGGCGCGATTGGGATGCAGTTTGCCGCGGATTATCCGCAGCGAACACGCACGCTCACTATCGTCAGCGGCCCGGTGACCCGCGTGGCCGCAGGAATTGGGTTCTCCGCCCCGTCCTCCACTTCCCAGCAAAGAAGGCTCGGCACATCGGCGCCGAAAGAACTGGTTGAATATTGGGACACGCTGATGGGTTCGACGAAGCCGCAAACCAGAGCAGGCATCGCGAAAGTCGAAGCGGCGCTCAACATGGAAAGCGTCTTGCCGCGCATTGCCGCCCCAACGTTGGTGGTCACCTCTGACCGCAGCGCGTTGCAATCCGTCGAGACCGTCCTGCGCTACCAGCAGAAGATTGCCAACTCGCGCCTTCTGGTGCTTCCGAGCGACGCCTATCACGTCGCCGTCATCAAGCCCGACGAATGCGTATCCAACGTGCTCTCTTTCATTAAGGAATCGAAGCGCGGGGCCTGATACGCCGCCTGAAATCTTCGTTCTGCCGGGCTATGCGCGTTCGGGCCTGTGCGTTGTAAACCGGCCGCAGGAAAATTTATCGCTCTTTTTCGGCGATAGCCCACAGCACACGGCCGAAAGGCAATCCCAGGAGAGACCAAATTTGGCCCAGCGCGGCGGGCCCAACGTCCTTCCGATGGCGCCACAATCGCGGAAAAAAGCTGCCATTTCGCTCGCGTCTCATGTGCATGAGCGCCGGCCGGAAATCCTCATCGATCACCTGGCATTCGAGAACGCGAAGCTCGCAGGCGGCCAGCGCCGATTGCAATTCGGCCTTCACGTATTCACGGTGATGCCCCGGATAAGGCGTCATCTGCGCCGTGCTTTCAAAAAAATAATCAAAAGGGTCGGCCACGCTGCCACCGGTCAGAAGCCGGATTCGATTGTAGATGGAAGCCTGATTCGGCGTCGAAATGATGACGCACCCGCCGGGCTTCAGCACGCGGCGAATTTCTTCCAGCACGCGCTTCGGCGAATGAGGGTGATGCTCGATCACATCGAGATAAGTGACATAATCGAAAGATTGGTCGGCAAACGGCAGAGGACTTGTGGTGATGTCGCACGGCCTGTAGTCCACGCCGCATTTCAATGACGCCTTGGCGAACTTCTCAAAAAAATCAGGAAGGTCCACCGCCGACGAACGCATGCCCAACCGCGCGGCGTAAATTACCAGCGAACCGATTTGCGCGCCAATATCGAGCAGGGCGGGTGAAATTTCGGGCGAACTGTGCTCCACAATGAACTGCAGAGTGCGAAGTTTAACTCCTGCCGCCGCGATGGAACTAAGAATCCAAGCTTCGCCCCGCGAATCGTTGGGACTTAATTCCTGCACGAGCGACTTTAGGACTTCGTCGAATCCTTCCAGTGTCGGGTTCGGTGGGGCTTGCGGCATAGCGCATGCAGAATAGCATTAAACACCTCAAAATTCGGGTCCCGCGGCGCGGCGCCGAGCGACGTCCAGCTAAATCGTCGACCTTTTCAAAGCTTCCATAAGAATCGGCGCGGACGTTTTGGAAATTCAATTGACCTTGCCCGCGTGCCCGCCGTAGCGTGGGAACAGTTGCCGGGAGGCTTTCCAGATGCGCATTTTGGTTTCGGGATCGACGGGATTCCTGGGAACGGCGCTGATCGAAACACTGGAGGGGCAAGGGCATTCGATCGCGAGGATGGTGCGGCCGGGGACGTCGCGGAAAAGGGCAGCCGGGGGACGCTCGCAAACCGTTGCATGGGATCCGGTCGCGTGGCAATTCGACGCGCCGTCCGCCGAGGGAGCGGAGGCGCTCATTCATCTCGCGGGCGCGTCCATTGCCGGAGGGCGGTGGAACGCCTCTCACAAGGAGCTGCTGGGGACCAGCCGGATTGCGGCCACGCGGCACTTGATCGGAGCGCTGGCGAAACTGCAGCGGCCGCCGCGCGTGATTGTAGCGGCGTCGGCCATCGGCTTTTACGGCAATCGCGGCGAGGAAACTCTCACGGAGTCAAGCGTCCCGGGAAGCAATTTTCTCGCCGGGCTCTGCCGCGAATGGGAAGCGGAAACGGCTCGCGGCGCCGAATTCGGCGCGCGCGTAGTCAGCCTGCGGTTTGGAATCATCCTGGCGGCGCACGGCGGCGCGCTGCCGCGCATAGCGCTGCCATTCAAGCTTGGCGCGGGCGGCCGCCTTGGCGATGGCCGGCAGTGGATGTCCTGGCTGACTCTCCCGGAAACCATCAGCATCATTCAATTCGCTCTGACCA
>Ga0209380_10000459_pt1 | contig 28691 bp, 33 predicted proteins | sample HubBroMetageWFT6_FD_188347 | JGI IMG/M metagenome (GOLD analysis project Ga0209380, IMG submission 188347) | Warmed and freeze-thawed soil microbial communities from the Hubbard Brook experimental Forest, New Hampshire - Hubbard Brook CCASE Soil... | ecosystem: Environmental > Terrestrial >... | reverse complement strand
TCATGGAAGCTGTCCTGCAGGCACTGGCCGACCCGAGCCGGCGGACGGTACTGGAGACCTTGACCGGCGGTCCCGCAACCGTGAACGAGCTGGCGGCGCTGCTGCCTATTGCTCGCCCCGGAGTGTCGAGGCACCTGCGGGTCCTGCGGGAGGCGGGGCTCGTGGAGGTTCGCCAGGACGCGCAGCGGCGGATCTACAGTCTTCGCCCCGAGCCGCTCGCCGAGATCGATGAGTGGCTAGGCCCGTACCGGGCCCTGTGGGAACAGCGCCTGGATGCTCTGCACACCGAGATAGCCCGAGGCAAACACGAACGAAGGAGCTCGCGATGACCAGCGACGCACGGACCGGCAACCGCATCCTGGGCAGCCTGCTGACGGCCGATGGCCGGGGCGTTGTTCGCATGCAGGACCGCTTCGACACCGACATTGACGACCTGTGGTCGGCACTCACCGATCCCGCGCGCCTGGCCCACTGGATGGCCGCGGTCGAAGGCGACCTTCGCCTCGGCGGCGAGTTCCGCGCCCGTTTCTTCGCCAGCGGATGGGAAGGGACCGGGCGGGTGGAAGCATGCGATGCGCCGCGGCGGCTCCTGTTGCTGACCACGCAGCCGGGCCAGTCGTATGACCACTTCATCGAGCTCGCGCTGGCCGCCGACGGCGACCAGACCATCCTGGTCTGGGAGGAGCGCGGCATGCCCGTGGACCTGCTCGCCCCCTACGGAGCCGGGATACAGGTCCACGTCGAAGATCTTGCGGCCTACTTCGCCGGGCGGGAGCGCTGCGACGCGGGCGCGCGGTGGCAGGAGCTGTTCCCCGCCTATCAGGACCTGGCCGCCAGCGTCGGCTAGGCAGTCGCAGCGCGCCGAATCGCGGCCACCACCGCGTCGGTGTCGGCGAGGTCTGGCAGGACGACGTGCGCGCCCGCCTGCGTCAGCTCGGTCACGTCGAACGAGCCGCTCGCGACGCCAACCGCGCTGGCGCCGGTGGCGAGTGCGGCCTCGACGTCGCTGGGCGTGTCGCCCACGAGCACGGTGGCGCGCCCGCCGAAGTCGTGCCCGTGCCGGGCCGCCGCGTTACGTCTGGCCACGTCGACGAGGTCGGCCCGCACGGCGCTGACGTCGCCGTAGGCGCCGATGGTCAGGTCCAGGTGATCCGTCAGCCCGAGCGTCGCGACCTTGACCTCGGCGAGTTCGGGGAGATTGCCGGTCAGCAGGGACTGAACGACCTCGCCCCGCTGCTGAGCCGCCGCGAGTGCCGCCAGCGCCTCGGCGGCGCCGGGCAGCACCACGCCGTGCTCGCGCATCTCGGCGGCAAGCTCAGCCGAGCGCGCCGACATGAACGCCTGGAACGGCACGACCTGCCCGGCAGGATCCGGAACGCCGGCCACGCTCAGCACCTCCAGGGCGATCGCCGTGTCGGTGCGGCCGCCGAAGGATCGGGTCAGGGACGGAAGCTCCAGGCCGTACATCTCGGCCAGTGCCTTCCGGTAGAGCCGGATGCCGACGCCGTCGGCCTTGACGAGCGTGTAGTCGACGTCCCAGAGCACAAGTAGCCGCACGTCGCGAACGTATCAGGGCGGCCTTTGCCCGCTTTCGGGGGCGCCGATCGAGTGCGTGTCATCATGACCTGGTGGAAGGCGATCTGGTCCGGCTCGTCGCCCCCCGGACGGGGCATTTCGATCTGGGGACGGGCTATCACGGGGATCTCTGGCTGGACCTTGACGCCCTGTTCCTGCGGCCAGCCGAGCTGCGGCCGCATGTCCGGCGGCTGGCTGACCGGGTGACGGAGTACCGGGTCGATGCGGTGTGCGGCCCGCTTGAGGGGGGTGCGTTCCTGGCCTATGCAATCGCGGACCTGACCGGCACGCACTTCCTGCCGGCCTATCGCGCCGGCGGCTCTTACCGGCTGCCCGGGGTGCGGGGCGGGATCGGAGGCTGGCGGGTGGCCGTGGTCGACGACGCCGTCAACGCCGCGACCGCGGTCCGGGTCTGCGTCGAGCGGCTGCGCGACGCCGGCGCAGTCCCGGTAGCCGCGCTCGCGCTGCTGGCGCTCGGCCCGGCGACCACGATGGTCGGGGAGACGCTACGGGTTCCGTTCTACGCCACGAGCTCCGTTGCGAGCCAGGCCTGGCCAGCGGGTCAGTGCCCGCTCTGCGCCGTCCGGGTGCCGCTGACCGACCCCGCGGCTGCCGATGCCGGCTAGCCGTCCGGGCTCGTCAGTATGCGCGGCCCGGCCTCGGTAATGGCCACGGTGTGCTCCACGTGCGCCGCCCGGCTGCCATCGGTGCTCCGGATGGTCCAGCCATTGGCGTCAGTTCGGTAGGCATCCTCACCGCCCGCCAGGAACCAGGGTTCGATCGCGATGACCAGGCCGGGGATCAGGCGAGGGCCGCGGCCCGGCCGTCCGACGTTGGGCACGTGCGGGTCCTCGTGCATCTCGTGGCCGATGCCGTGGCCGCCGAAGTCCGCGCATATGCCGTAGCCGGCGCTGCGGCCGACCGCGCCGATCGCGGCGCAGATGTCGCCCAGCCGGCCGCCCGGCGCTGCCGCAGCGATCCCCGCCTGCAGCGCGTCGGTCGCGGCTGCGATCAGGCGCGTGTCCGCCGGGCGATGACGGCCGACCTGGACGGAGATGGCGGCGTCGGCGGCCCAGCCGTCCAGCGTCGCGCCGCAGTCGATGCTGAGCAGGTCACCGTCGGCGAGGCGGTAGCGGCCGGGGATATCGTGCAGAGCCGCGTCGTTGACGGATGCGCAGATCGCTGCCGGGAACGGCGACCTGGCGAACATCGGCTGGTAGCCGAGGAACGGTGACGTCGCGCCGGCCTCGGCCAGGATATCCCTGGCGGTCGCGTCCAGCTCCGCCAGCCGCACGCCCGGTGCCGCCTGAGCCCGCACGGCGGCGAGGATCCGGGCGACCACCTGTCCGGCCGCGTGCATGGCGTCGATCTCGCCGGACGTCTTGTACTCGACCATCGAACCTCGCTAGCGCCGGGATAACTATACCGGTATTAGTATCACGGTATGGTCCGACCACCACTGAGCCCGCAGGAGCGCGCCCGCGGGCACCAGCTGGGCACCCTGCTGCGGCAGGCACGAGGGACACGGAGCATGGCGGATGTCGCCGCTTGCTCCGGGGTTCCGGTAGAGACGCTGCGCAAAATCGAGACCGGGCGGATCCCGACGCCCGCGTTCTTCACCGTCGTCGCGCTGGCGGAGACTGTCGGCCTCTCCCTGGCCGAGATCGTCGCGGCCTGCAGCGAGGACGGTCAGCCGAGCGGATCGCTGAGCGCCTGAGCGGCGCTCAGCCGGTCAACCCGCATCTATCCTGGGCTGCGGCTGGGTGGGCGGTTCCGCCGCCTCCTCCGCGCCGGTTGCCGCCTGCGTCGCTTCGGGCGGGAACGGCGCTAGCACGACGGTGATGTTGTCATGACCGCCGGCGTCCAGGGCGAAATCAACAAGGGCGCGAGCAGTGTCCAGCGGCCTGGACTGGGCCTCCGGCATGGCGCGGGCGGCGAGGTCGGCGGCGTCGGGCAGGTAGTTCCACAGCCCGTCCGAGCACAGCATCACGACCCCTGGCCCCGGCGGGACGAACCGGACGAAGTGCGGCGCGCGGATGCTCCCGTCCGCGCCGAGCCAGCCCGTCACCACGTGTGCCTGCGGTGACTCCAGGGCCTCCTCCTCGGACAGCACTCCCGCTGTCACCAGCTCGGTGGCGAGAGAATCATCGGTGGTGAGCTGCCGCGCGGCCGATACTTCGCCGCCGTCGAGCCAGTAGGCGCGGCTGTCGCCGAGCCAGCAGACGGTGACCAGATCCGGGGTCACGACGGCGGAGACGAACGTGGCCGACGGCGCGTCGTCAGCCATCGGGCTCTCCCGAGGGCCGTTCAGCTGCGCGACCGCCTCCTGCGCCGCCTGTACGGCCTGTTCCGACGCCGCCGTGGCGTCCTGGCCCGCCTGGGCGGCCGGCAGCAGCACCGACAGCGCGGCCTGCACTGCCGCCTGTGACGCCTCGTCGCCGCGCTCTGACCCGGACACCCCGTCGCAGACGACCGCGACCGACGTCGGGCCGCCTGGTCCCTCAGTGGCGGCGATCGCGAGCGCGTCCTCGTTCCGGTGATGACGATGGCCGCGGTCGGTGACACCCGCCAGCTGACCGAGATCAATCTCGCTGTGATCGCGCGCCACCGGACCTGCACTTGACGCCACCGGCACCCCCCTGTGGCCCGTGCCTTGACCCGTCGGGCTAACGGCGTAAAGGGACGTGCCGCAATATGCCATCAGATTCACTGATCCGCCGCAACCCCTCGCGGGCGCGGGAGCGGACGCTGGCGGCGATCCGGGAATAGACTCGCCGCGGGTTGGCATTGTCCGCGGGGGCTCCGGGGGTCGTCCCCCGGCTGGGCACCAGCGGTAGCGAGGAGCGCAGGGCGCACATGGCAGGACGGATTCGGGACGAGGACGTTGCACTAGTCCGCGAGCGCTCGGCCGTCGAGGAGGTCATCGGCGAGTACCTGCAGCTGCGGCCAGGCGGTGCTGACTCGTTCAAGAGCCTGTGCCCATTCCACGACGAGAAGACGCCGTCCTTCAATGTCACGCCGTCGCGGGGCCTGTGGTACTGCTTCTCGTGCAGCGAGGGCGGCGACGTCATCAAGTTCGTCCAGAAGATCGACAACCTTGGCTTCGCCGAGGCGATCGAGCGGCTGGCCAGCCGGGCCGGGATCGAGCTGCGGTACGAGCAGGGCGGCCGGGTTCCCGGCCAGGAGCAGTCCCAGCGCCGCCGGCTGATCGAGGCGCACCGGGCCGCGGCCGAGTTCTATGCCGACCAGCTCGACACGGCTGCGGCCGTCGCGGCACGCTCGTTCCTGTCATCGCGCGGCTTCGAGATGACCGACGCGCGCCACTTCCGCGTCGGCTACGCGCCGGCGGAGTGGGACGCGCTCACGCGGCATCTGCGCGGACGCGGGTTCACCGACGCCGAACTGCTGGCGGGCGGCCTGGCCAGCCAGGCGCGACGGGGGCTCATCGACAAGTTCCGCGGCCGGCTGATCTGGCCGATCGCCGACCTGAGCGGCGACGTGATCGCGTTCGGAGCCCGGAAGCTGGCGGCCGACGACGACGGCCCCAAGTACCTCAATACGCCCGAGACCATCCTGTTCAAGAAGAGCTCGGTGCTGTACGGCGCCGATCTCGCCAAGCGCGACATCGCTCAGCGGCGGCAGGCGGTCCTGGTCGAGGGCTACACCGACGTGATGGCGTGCCACCTGTCCGGTATCGGCACCGCGGTGGCGACCAGCGGGACGTCGTTCGGCGACGGGCACATCGCGATCCTGCGGCGGCTGCTGATGGATGACAGCCAGTTCCGCGGCGAGGTCATCTTCACCTTCGACGGCGACGCGGCGGGTCAGCGGGCGGCGCTGCGGGCGTTCTCGATGGAGGAGAAGTTCGTCACCCAGACGTTCGTCGCCGTGCAGCCCGACGGGCTGGACCCCTGCGACCTGCGGCTGAAGCAGGGAGAGGCCGCGGTCCGCGACCTGATCGCGCAGCGAGTACCGCTGTTCGAGTTCGCGATCCGCAGCGCGATCGCCGCGCACAACCTGGACACGGCCGAAGGCCGGCTGGCCGCGCTCGACGCCGCGGCGCCGATCGTGGGCCGGATCAAGGACCGCGGACTGCGGCAGCTCTACGCGGTCAACCTGGATCGCTGGCTTGGCATGATGGACGAGCAGTTCGTGCTCGAGCGCGTGCGGGTGCCCGCAGCCGCTCCGGCCGGGCGCAACGGCCAGTCCGGCGGCTCGAATGCGGGCAGTCGCAACGGGCACGGGCCGGCTGCCGATGCGCGGCCGGCCGCGACGCCGAACTCATACGACTCCGACGACCCGGTCGTGAACGTCGAGCGGCAGGCGCTCAAGCTCGCGGTGCAGCGCCCGGCTCTGTGCGGGCCCGCGTTCGACGAACTGGAGACCGTCACCTTCACCGTCCCCGCGCACGCGGCGGTGCGCGATCTCATCGCGGCCTGCGGCGGGGTCAGCTCGGCCCGATCCTCCCGCGAGTGGGCAGAGCAGTTGCGCGCCGCGGCCCCGAACGACAACGCGCGGGGGTTCATCACCCGGCTCGCGGTCGAGTCGATCGAGGCGCCGGGACTGGCCGCCGAGCCCGACGCCCGGTACGCGGAGGCGGTACTCGCGCGGGTCGAGGAACTAGCGGTGAGCCGCGATATCGCCCGCGTCAAGTCGAGGCTGCAGCGTCTCAGCCCGGTCACCGAGCAGACCGAGTACAACCGGATGTTCGGCGACCTCGTGGCGCTTGAGCAGCGGCGGAAGGTGCTGTCGATCCGGGCCGGCGGAGCACTGTAGGCACACGAGAGCATGTCACCGGTACTAACGTTTCGGTGACAATATTGAGACCGCTTAACGGCTGATTCCTGACGCACACTGGTCTGCATGAGCCTTACGGCTGCACCCCCCGTCGACCAGGTAGCCGATCTCGTCGCTCAGGCAAGAGAGCGCGGCGCGATCTCGATGGCGGAGCTGACCGCGGCGTTCGATCGCTGCGATATGTCGGCCGACGCCGTGGACGGTGTACTGAAACTCCTGGCGGACGAGGGTGTCGACGTCGTTGACACCCAGCCCGACGTCGAGGACCTCGCCCGGCCGCCGGCCCAGGCCGAGGCGCGCCGTGCGGTCACCGGCGACCTGGTCCGGATATACCTGCGGGAAATCGGCCGGGTACCGCTGCTGACCGCCCACGACGAGGTGGAGCTGGCCAAGGCCATCGAGGCGGGGCTGTTTGCCGACGAGATGATGCAGACCGGCGCCACGATCGACGGCAGCGGCCCGGCGCTCGCCGACCTGATGATCGTCTCCGCCGAGGGGACCAGGGCCAAGCAGCGCCTGATCGAGGCGAACCTCCGGCTCGTCGTCTCCATCGCCAAGCGCTACATCGGGCGCGGTCTGGTGTTCCTCGACCTGATCCAGGAGGGGAATCTCGGCCTGATCCGGGCGGTGGAGAAGTTCGACTACACCAAGGGCTACAAGTTCTCCACGTACGCGACCTGGTGGATCCGGCAGGCAATTACCCGTGCGATCGCCGACCAGGCCCGCACGATTCGCATCCCGGTGCACATGGTGGAGACCATCAACAAGATGGCCCGCATCCAGCGGCAGCTGCATCAGGATCTCGGCCGCGAGGCCACGCCGGACGAGATCGCGGCCGAGATGGGCATGCACCCGGACCGGGTCGCGGAGATCCAGCGCATCGCCCAGGAGCCGGTGTCGCTGCAGTCGCCGATCGGCGAGGAAGACTCAGACCTCGGGGACTTTATCGAGGACGCCGACGCCGTCGTGCCCATGGAAGCCGCGGCGTTCATCATGCTCCAGGACCAGCTGGACCGGGTCCTCGACAACCTCAGCGTCCGCGAGCAGCGGATCATCCAGCTGCGGTTCGGCCTGACCGACGGGCATCCGCGCACGCTGGAGGAGGTCGGCCGCGAGTTCGGCGTGACCAGGGAGCGCATCCGCCAGATCGAGTCCAAGACCCTGGCCAAGCTCCGCCATCCGAGCCGCGCGCAGATGCTGCGGGAGTACCTCGCCTAGTCCGGGCGCAACGTAAGTCTGTTGACAAGACTAACTCTCCTCTGAGATCGTCGCGATAGTAAGTCTTTTGAAGCTATCGACTCGGAGGATGTCATGTACGACCCACCCCAGTACCTGTGGGCAATCACCATCGCGGGTATTGCCGCGATTGTGGCCTCGACGTGCCTCGTGCTGTACGGCGGAGCGGAGCGCGCGGGCCTGGACCGAAGGCGCGCCGGCCTGCTGGCCGGGGGCGCGGCCGTACTCCTGGGCGGCTGGTTCGCAGCGAGCGCGGTCATCGCGGGTCACGGCTGGTATCACACGCGGCTCGTCCATCAGGTGCCGTGGATGCCGATTGCGATAGCTGGCTTTACGGCCACGTTGCTGGGGCTGAGCCGGATACCGGTGGTGACCCGCGCCTTGACGGCTCCGGGCATGGCCAGCCGGCTGCTGCGCCCGCACTCGTTCCGGGTAGCCGGGGTGGCCTTCCTGATCTATATGGCCCTCGGCCACCTGCCCGCGCTCTTCGCGCTGCCCGCAGGCCTGGGCGACATCGCCACGGGCCTCGCCGCGCCTCTGGTGGCGCGTCGGCTAGCTCGGGGCAATGGCCGGCGTGCTGTGGTCAGGTTCACTGCATTTGGCCTGACCGACCTGGTGGTGGCCCTGGCTCTGGGCGCCCTCACGGGATTCGGGCTGCTCAGCATCACCCCGTCCGGGGCGCCGATCACCGAGCTTCCCCTCGCGCTGGTCCCGACCGTCGGCGTGCCTCTGCTGATCACCCTGCACATCACGTCGCTGGTCGCGCTCGGCCGGTCGCCGCGGCCAGCAGCGTCGGCCGTACTGCCGCGGATCGCCGCGGCCACGCGCAGCGCCTAGAGGCGTAGCTGCTGACCCTGGTCACGTTTGAGTCGCTGGTACGAAGCCTTCGTACCAGCGACTCAGACGTTTGCCGGCCGGTGCCGTGCTTAGTGGCTCGAGTGCTTGAAGTGGCCGCTAGTTGTCGCGGCGAAAGGGCGGCCCTCGCCACCCTTGCCGTTGGCGGCGGCCTTGCCGTTGCCCGAGCCGTGACCGTTGCGGTGCCTCATGTCATCGACCTTGTGAGCTGCGGCGTGAGCGAGCTGCGGGACCCCTTCGGCGACCTTGTGCTGAGCGGTGCTGAAAAGGTCGGTTGCCTGAGACTGGATCGTCCCCATGGCCTGCTGGAACGTCGGGTTCTCCCGCGTTGTCTTGGCCATCTGGACCATCTGGTCATAGCGCTCGCGGCCCGCGCGCGTACCGGCCACGAAGCCGACCGCGAGGCCTGCGACGAAACTAATTCGATACAGACGCATCTGGAAACCTCTCCCGAGAAGCCATTGGCGCGCTATCCAGCTTCCCCGTGCAATCCCCGTCATGCGCGCAAGGCTGACTTCCCCGGTCATGCCCAGCCCGAGGCCGGTTATGCCCCACCCCGCCCCTGCACCGCAGACCCCTCAGGGTGCGCTACCCTTATGCCCGCGGCGGTGATCGCCGGGCCACGCGGCCCTGGCGATGGCACGCCGCAGCACGCACAGTCCCGCGTAGCTCAATCGGCAGAGCGTCCGGCTGTTAACCGGCAGGTTATAGGTTCGAGTCCTATCGCGGGAGCCAGTGAATGGCCGCTGGCCTGCGCGAATGCGCGAGAGTCAGCTCTGGTTAGTACCCCTTTGGCGGATTTGCCGGGCGGAACTCAGAGCTCCTTCTGGAAGATGATCGAGCGGCGCTCATACCCCATCCCGCTCTCATAGAACGGCACTGACACGGGGCTGCGGGCGTAGGTGTCGAGCCGGGCGACCCGCGCGCGTCCCGCCCAACGCCGGCCTGCGCTACTGGGTTCCGGTAGCGGCGCCCGCCACATCGACCTGCTGGCCATCGGGATCGACTACCTCCAGGGCGGTCTCAAGCTTGTGCACGACGATGACGGGCTCGTGGCCCGCCGCACGCAGCCTGGCGGCGATGGCCTCGAGCGGCTCGGCGGATTCGAACGTGAGCTGCACGGCGGCGGCGCGGTCGCCGGCTACGACCGGCGGGTCATCGCGGTAGGGGTAGTGCAGCCGGACCTGACCATCGCCAGGCCGATCGCCGCCGAAGTTGACGTGGTACTCGCTGCTGTCGCTCGTAGGGCGCAAACCCAGGGCGCTGAGGAACTGGGCGTAGGGGCCAGCCGGATCGGTGAATCTGACCGGCACGATCGTCGTGAGTGGCAGCGGGCCTGGATGGTGCCCGGCCGCCCGGCGCCGGATAGCGACCGCGTCCCCGAGCGGGTCCCGGCAGGTGAGCGAGGGCCGGCCGGTCTCGCTGAGTACGACATCGGGCACGCCCGCTTCGGTGAGCCGTGCAGCGAGAGCCTCGAGGTGGTCGGTCTCGAAGCTCAGCCTCGTCTGGCCGGAGTGCCCACGGGCCGAGAGCTCGACCTGGCCCCCGGCGGCGCGCATCCTGATCTCGTCGTCGGCCCCAGCCAGGGTGCGCAACCCGATCAGTTCCAGGAACTTCTGCACGTCCCGCGGGCGGTGGCTGGAGCGCACTGGCAGTACCGAGATTCGCGGCATACCGCAGCTTAGCGACGGAAAGCGGCCCGGCCGGGAGATTATTTTCCCGGCCGGGCCGCTCAGTGTCGTTCCGTTCGCTAGCCGCCCATCATCGGCGGCGTGATGCCGGCCAGGTCTTCCTTCGTGACCCGGACCATCACCAGGGTGATGATCAGTGCCAGCAGTGCGATCCCGGCGGACACCTCGAAGCCGCGGGAGAACCCGACCGCGAGCGAGTGGTCGGTGATCGCCTTCTGGGCCTGGGCCAGCTGGGCGTGCGTCGGGGTGATCGCGTGACCGGCCGCCGCGGCCTTGGCTGCTGCCGCGTGGGCGGCTGCGACCGAGTGGCGCGCAGTGTTCGCGACGACGGTCCACGCGACCGTGCCAAGGACGGCCAGGCCGATCGAACCGCCGACCTGCTGGCCGGTGTTGACCAGGCTGGAGGCCAGGCCAGCATCGCGGTCGGCGACCTTCGACAGGGCAACCAGCGTCAGCGGCATGAACAGCATGCCGAGGCCGGCCCCGGTCAGGATGCTCGGACCGAGCAAGCCGCCGGTGTAGGTGCTGTGCTCGGTAATCCGCGACAGCCAGAACATGCCTCCGGCCGCGAACGTCGAGCCCGCGATCAGCAGCGGCCTCGCCCCGATCCGGCCGACCAGCTGCGAGCTGGCGCCCGCCATGCCCATGATTGCCGCGATCATCGGCAGGTAGGCCACCCCGGTCTTGATCGGGCTGTACCCCCAGACGCTCTGGACGAAGATCGTCAGGAAGAAGAACATGCCGAACAGGGCGGTGCCAACGCACAGCAAGATCAGGAACGCTGCCGACCGGTCCCGGTTGCTGAAGATCCGCAACGGCATGAGCGCGTGCTTGCTGCGCGACTCGATGAACAGGAACGCGCCGAGCAGCACGACCGCGGCGCCGAGCGAGGCCAGAACCTTGGTGTCGCCCCAGTGCGAGACGCCGTTGGCCGTGGTGGCCGCGCTCGACAGGCCGTAGACCAGGGCGGCCAGGCCGCCGGTGCCGGTGATCGCGCCCGGCAGGTCGAACCGGCCAGTGTGACGCTCGGACTCGCCAAGCACCCGCGGCGCCATCAGCGCCACGACGATCGCGATCGGGACGTTCACGAAGAACACCCAGCGCCAGGAGGCGTAGGTGGTCAGCACGCCGCCGACCAGGAGGCCGATGGCGGCACCGCCGATGCTCATGGCCGCGTAGACGCCCATGGCCCGGTTCCGTCGCGGACCTTCGGGGAACGTGGTCGTGATCAGGGAGAGTGCTGTCGGCGCCACGACCGCGGCGCCCAGTCCCTGGATCGTGCGGGCGGTAAGCAGCCACTCCTGGCTGGTGGCGAGTCCGCCAGCCAGCGAGGCCAGCGCGAACAGGGCAATGCCGGCGATGAAGACGCGCCGGCGGCCGAGTATGTCCCCGGCCCGGCCGCCAAGGAGCAGGAAGCCGCCGAAGGTCAGGGCATACGCGTTCACGACCCACTCGAGGCCAGAGCCGGAGAAGCCGAGCGCTGACTGGATGTGGGGGAGTGCGACGTTCACGATGGTGGCGTCGAGCACCACCATCAGCTGAGCTGCGGCGATGACCACGAGGGCCAGGCCGAGGCGGCGGTGGGCCGGCGCGGCGCCTGGTCCGGCGCCGGAGCCGTCGAGGACGGCCGCGCCGGCTGGCTGTTGCCGGCCCGATGTTCCGACAGACATCTGAGTGTGACTCCTTAGTTACGTTCCGTGTTCGCCACGGGCGCTGTTTATTTGGTGCGCGCAAGCACAGCGCGCCAGTCTGGGGACCGGGCCTTTGATCTGCGGGCCCGGACGCGGGTTCGTGCGGTGAGCTAGTCGAATGGCAGGCCGAGGTCTAGCTGACCAGTGGCTCGCTCACAGCGCTATTCACCTCCCCCGTCTTTCGCCGGGGGGATGCGTGAGGTGGCAGCTGATGCGGGCTCTGGCATGCCGGAGACGAGCACGTCCTTGAAAGTGCCGAGCGGATCCATGCCGGTCGCCTTCAGGAGGGACTCGGTCAAGTCGCCGGCGGGCGCCCCGGCGGCGTCCGCTCCGTCGTTGTCCGCTGCAAGCATCTTGCGGATCAGGGCAAGCAGTTGCTCGCGCTCGTCGTCGTTCAGGACGCGGTTCCAGGGCATCCGGGCGGTGATCTCGGACTCCAGCCGGTGCTTCAGGCTGAGGCCGTCATCGGTCAGCACGATGTTCTTGACCCGCCGGTCCGCCGGATGCGGCTCGCGCCGGGCCAGGCCGCGCTTCTCGAGCATGTCGGCCACGAGGGTCACGAACGAAGGGTCGCAGTGCATCCGCTTCCCGAGTTCCTTCATGGCCATCGGGCAGTCCATGGTGTGCAGGGCCTTGATGAAGGGGGCGGGGATGCCGAGGCCCTGGGCGAGCTGCTCGCCGTGCCTGAGGACCCGCCCGATGAGCTCGGACACGCACTCCAGGATCTCGGCGTTCAACTGCTCGCGCCGCGACTGACCTGTCATCCGGACCGACTCCCTGCGCAGACTACTGAGTAACTAAATCGTTGAGTAGCTCAAAAGTATCCTGGCTCAGTTGACTCTGTCAATCTTTATACAACTCAACCATTGGGCTCGCGGCGGGGGGTGCCGCTTCCGCGGGGCGGCCCCCTCCGGCGCGGCGGGGACGGCGTACCCGGTGCTCCCCAGCCGTGTTCTCGCTCATCACGCCAGTATCCGCGGGAGGGCTGACATTCCGCTGGGCCCGGACGCCGGTTCGGGCGGGAGCCGGGTGCGTACCTAGCGCGGGTGCAGCACGTCCCTGACCGCCAGGAAGACGATCACGCCGACCACCAGTACCGCGACGCCGCTGCGCCAGCGGGTGCGCCGGCCGCCGGCCAGCCTGGTTTTGGCCACCTTCACGTCGCCATGGGCCGCGGTCGTCTTCTGGCTATACCAACCGAGCGCGCAGCCGATGGCGAGGAAGATGATTATCAAGCCGATCGCTGCCGGACTCATATGCCGTGCCTCCAGCGGCCGTTGACCAGCTTCGATCATGACTCAATGCTCTAGGCGACTCCAGCGGAAACGCCGGGGTCAGGCGCTGGCAGGATGGACCTGGCCTGCATAAACGTGCATGATCATTTGCAAAGGGGAACACCTGGATGAGTGAGGGACTTACCGCCAAGACCATCAGCATTACCGGACATGGCGGCGACGAGATCGAGGCCTATCTGGCTGTGCCCGACGACGGAGTAAGTTCTCGCGGCAGCGTCGTCGTGATCCACCACATGCCCGGCTACGACTCATCGACCAAGGAAATCACCAGGAAGTTCGCCGCCAACGGTTACGCGGCCCTGATGCCGAACCTCTACTACCGTGACGCGCCGGGCGCCAGCCCCGACGACGCCGCCGCGACCGCACGCGCCAAGGGCGGAGTGCCCGACGAGCGGCTCGTCGGCGATGTCGGCGGCGCCGCTACCTACCTTCGCGGCCTCGCGGCATCCAACGGCAAGGTCGGCGTGATCGGCTACTGCTCGGGCGGCCGGCAGTCGTTCCTGGCCGCCTGCAGCCTGCCGCTCGACGCGGCCGTCGACTGCTACGGCGCCTTCATCGTGAACACCCCGCCCGACGGCATGCCCCTCAAGGTGACCCCGATCATCGGGCTCGCCAAGGACCTGTCCTGCCCGCTGCTCGGCCTGTTCGGGGCTGACGACAAGTTCCCGACGCCCGCGGAGACGGCCGAGCTGGACAGGGTGCTCGATGAACTCGGCAAGCCGCACGAGTTTCACACCTACGAGGGCGCGGGGCACGCGTTCTTCTCGGTGGACAGGCCGTCCTACCGCCCGGAAGCCGTCAATGATGGATGGCAGCGGATCTGGGATTTCTACGGCAAGTACCTGGCGGGTTGAGGAGAGCTGGCATGTGCACGTACCAGACAGAGCAGATCAGCATCACCGGCAGCGGCAAGGGCGCGAGCGGCTGGTTCGCGCTGAGCGACGCCACCGTCTACTTCGACCACCCCGTGCACGCGATGGCCGAGCACACGCTCAACATCGACTTCCTCAATCCGAGCCGCGGCCCTGGCGCGCGGGTTGCGGTCGAGCTCACCGCCCAGTCCGCCCGTGAGCTGGCCAAGGCCATCGAGGTGGCGCTCGCATCGGTGCCGGCGGAACTCGTCAGCTGACGCCAGCGAGCGCGGCTCCGGGTCACCGCCCGTCCGCGCCGTTGGGCAATGTCGGCACCTCGTGCCACGATCGGAGTCATACCGCGGGTCGGGCGGAGGGTCGCAGTGAAGTTCAGGGTCGAGCGAGATGTGCTGGGCGAGGCAGTGTCCTGGGTGGCCAGGGCGCTGCCAACCAGGCCGGTAGTGCCGGTGCTGTCCGGCTTGCTTGTGCATGCCGGCGAGGACGGGCTCACCCTGTCCTGCTTCGACTACGAGGTCTCGGCCAGGGCAGTCATCCCGGCCGAGGTGGGCGAGCCGGGTACGGCACTCGTGCCCGGCCGGCTCCTGGCGGAGATCATCAAGAGCCTGCCGCCCGAGCCGGTCGAGGTGGCCTCGGCCGCTGACATGATCACGCTCACCTGCGGCAGCGCCGAGTTCGCCCTGGTGTCCGTCGCGTTCGAGGACTACCCGAAGCTGCCCGAGCTGCCGGAGATCGCCGGCACCGTCGACGGCGGCGCGCTCGCGACCGCGGCCGCTCAGGTCGTGCCGTCCTCGAGCCGTGATGACACGCTGCCGATGCTGACGGGCGTCAACCTCGATTTCGACGGCGACACGATCACGCTGGCGGCCACCGACCGCTACCGCCTCGCGGTCAGGCGCATCACGTGGGAGCCGGCCGACCCTGGCCTGCGGGCGGCTGCGCTCGTGCCCGCACGGACTCTCGCCGACATGGCGAGGACCATGGGACCGGGGGTGCCGGTCACGATCGCGTTCAGCGGGCCCGCGCAGGGCGAGCCGGTATCCGGCGTCACCCGGCCGGCCGACGGGATGATCAGTTTTGAAGGCGCCGGCCGGCGACTCACCGCCCGCCTTATCGGCGGCGAGTTCCTCAAGTACGAGGCGCGGTTCCCGGCGGAGTTCGGCCACTGCGCCGAGCTGCCCGCCGGGGCGGTCACCGACGCCGTGCGCCGCGTTTCGCTCGTCGCCGACCGCGCTACTCCGGTGCAGCTGACGTTCCGCGACGCCACGGCGGTCATCGAGGCGCGCTCGGACGGACGGGCCCGGGCGGTCGAGTCGGTCCCGGTGCGCTACAGCGGCGCCGACCAGGTGATCTCGTTCAATCCGCACTACCTGCTCGACGGGCTCGCCGCCGCGACCATGTGCGCTCACGTCCAGGACGTCGCCGAGCCCGGGGGTGCCAGCGCGGGGCGCATCCGCCTTGAGTTCACCAGCCCGGCCAAGCCCGCGCTGATTACGTGGGCGGGCGCCCCGGACGACGACAGTGAGGCAGCGCCGGCAGCGTTCCGTTACCTCGTCGTCCCGCAGCGGGCCCCGGCCGCCAGCTGACGCTCATACCGGGAACGAGGCTGAGCCGGGCCGATGTCGGCCGTCAGCGCATGAAGATCCGGCGGACCCCGCGCGCGAGCCAGCGCAGCACCGTCCGGATCAGGGCGAAGATTGCCAGCAGAGCGCCGAGCCGGCCCGGCAGCTTCAGGCTCAGGCCAGCCATGACCTCGAAAACGATCACCAGGCTGGCGACTGCCGCCAGGAGCGTCGTGATCCGGCCGAACCGGGCCCGCCGCCGCTCGCCCTGGCCGAATCCGCCGGGCCCGAAGCGGGGGCCGCCCTCGCCGTGCCGGTGCCAGCCGCCCGAGGCCGGCAGCGGCGTTCCGGCCGGGCTGGCATGCGGCAGGTCGCTGATCAGCTTGTCCAGGTCACCGCGGGTCTTGGCCGCGAACGCGGCGTCCAGGCGCCGCTCGAACTCCTCGAGATTGAGCCGGCCCTGGGCGTAGTGCTCGCGCAGCTCGTCGGCAACCGCCTGGCGCTCGGAATCCCCGACACGCAGGTCGTCCGTGGATCCCATCTGCACTCCTCCGAGCCGTCCCGGCCCTTTCCCAAAACGATATGTCGCGTATAGCTACCCCGCAACCGGGCGCCGCAGCCAGGCCCCTAGTTCAGGAAATAGCTGGCCCCCCCGGTGGCCGGGTTCGTGACCATGGCCGGTACGGAGAAGGTGCCGAGGTGCGCGAAGATCAACGTCAGCGTGATCTCGGTGCCGGCCTTCATCGGTCCCGAGCGGGTGATGAGCAGGTGCGACCCGTTCGGGCTGAGCCGGAACAGGCTGCGCGCCGGGACAGTGATCGCGGACACGGTGTGCATCACGAGTCCGCCCTGGCTGGCGGGGGACCGCAGTTCCACGGTCCCGCCCACGCTGGTCTTGGCGCCGACGAGCTGAATGGGGCCGCCGCTGTTCTGCACCACCACGAAGGCCTCGGTGACCCCCGCGGAGTTCGGCTCGGTCACCTGGGCTGACAGCAACTGGATCTGAGGGCCGGCCGCCTGGCTCACGCCGCAGCCCGCGAGCAGGGCGCTGCTGATCGCCAGCAGCGCGCTGCCGGCGATCAGCGCTTTCCGTGCCGCCAGACCGCTGCCAACCGCCGCCGCGGCGCCGATGGCGGTGAGCCGGGTGATGGGCATGACTTACGACCTCACGTAGTAGACCTGCCTCACCATGGTCTCACGTCGGCGGGCGGGCGACTTGCGGTGGCAAGCCTATCCGCGCTCGACCGCCGTGCCGAGCAGGCCGAGCGGGGGAGATCCCAGGTCAAGCATGGCCGAGTGGAAGCGCTTGAGGCTGAACCCGGCGCCCCACTCCGCCCGGGCCTGATCGCGCAGATCCATGATCATCAGTTTGCCCCAGGTATAGCGGCCGTAGGTCGGGTCGAACGTCGCCCGCTGCGCCTCGGCGGCGGCCGCCGTGCCGCTGATATGGGTGTCGGACTCAAAGCGCCGGGTGGCCTCGTCGACCGTCATGCCCGCCGTATGGACGCCGATCGCGCAGGCCAGCCGCGTGACGCGGATCAGGGCCTCGAGCCACACGCCGATGGCAAAGCGCGGGTCGTCCGCGCAGAAGCCCTCTTCGACGCAGAGCTCCTCGGCGTAGTGCGCCCAGCCCTCGACGAACGCCGACGAATGCAGGATGCGCCGTACGGGCGTCGCTACGTGCCTGATGGCCCGGCCGTGGGAGAAGTGGCCAGGCGCGACCTCGTGCGTTGTGATGCCGGGCAGCGTCGTGTCGCTGAAGACCTGGAGCCACTCCTCGGCCTGGCTCGCGGACCACGACGGGTCGGGCGGGGTGATGTGATACCAGGACGGGCCTTCCGGCTCGCCGGGCGCGGCCGGTGACATCATGGCCATCGCCCAGCGCCGGCTCTCGGGAGCGAGCCCGACCAGGCACTCGCCGTCCTGGTAGGGCACGAGGTCGCGGTCGCGGGTGAAGTCGATCGCAAGCTTCGTCCACTTGCGCGCGGCGTCAAGCACGCCGTCGCCGTCGGGATGCTCGCGGATGAGCGATCGCGCTACGTCCAGTGGCGGCCGCGCCGGGTCGACGGCCGCGCAGCTGTCGGCGAGCCTGGCCATGAGCCGGTCCCGCTCCGCGTCGGCGCGCGAGGCCAGCCCGCCGAGGTCCACCTCGATCCCCTCGGAGCTGCTCATGAGCGAGCCCAGGGCAGCGGCACCGAGAGCCGAGTCCGGGTCTCCGTCCTGGCTGGCCTTCACGAGCCGCTCAACCAGGCGCGCATGAGCGGCCAGCGCGGCGTTCCTGACGTTCTCGTCCGCGTCCGCGGGCAGCCCGGCGGCCAGGCCCTGCATCGCTCCGATCAGGGACTGCGCGACGGGCGCGCTGACGCGGTCGAGTGCCTCGGTCGCGCCCTCGATTGCCTCCGGCCAGGCGGCCAGGTGCGCCCGGCGGGCCTCATCGCGCTCTGCCTGCGGCGCGTAGTCGCGGTCGTAGCAGGCCAGGTCCAGGTTGGCCAGGTGATAGATCGGGTTGCTGCGGTGCAGTTCCAGGTCGCGGTACTCGACCTCGGTACGCCGGACGAACGTGGCGAGCTGGGCTTCGTCGTGCGGATCGGCCAGCGTCTCCCCGGCGGCCACGCTCTCGGCCAGGCGGTCCAGCCCGCTCCGCACCCCCGCCGGTGACAGGTCCTGGACCTTGCCGTCGTACTCGTGCCGGCCGGCGTATTCGCGGACCTCGGCAACCTGAAGATCACAGACGGCGCGCAGCCGCGGGGTTAGCTCATCCATGGCCGAACGTTATCGGCCCGGGCTACCGCGGGACGCCGACCCCCTGGCTGACCGGGCTGACCACCATCGTGCGGCGGCGGGCGCAGAGGCTGAACCGGAGGCCGATCTGCTGGGCCGCGCCCGTGCCGGGCGGGCGGATGCGGACGACCAGCGCGGTGGCGGGCTTCCGGCAGGCGCTGCGTGCGACGCCGATCGTGAGCACCGCGTGCCCGGTCTGACCGGGCAGCAGCACGGTCAGGTGCGGCCGGGTGCCCGGCTGATGACCGGCGGCCGGACCGGCTGCCCGCCCGCCAGCTCCGGCGGCGATGACGCCCGGATAGCCGGTCAGCGTGCACGTCATCGCGCTGGCGTTGGTGAACTCCAGCGGCACGGCAACGCCGCGGCTGGTACCCGGCCGGCCGCTGAGCCCGATCCACGCCAGCACCTGCCCGGAGGTGCAGCGGGCGGCGGCTGCCGCGCCCGCCGGGCTCGCAGCGGCCACGGCCGCGGGGGCTGCGAGCCCCGCGGCCATAGCGGCGGCGGCGACTTTGGCCCAGGGCATCACGGGGCGGTGCCGCGCTTGGCCGGTCCGGCCTGCACCGGGTAGACCGCCAGGACATCGCTGCCACGCGTGCCGCTCGAGCACGCCTGGAACGGATGCGCGAGGAAGGTGGCGGCCTGCGTGCTGCCGAAGCCGACCCGCAGCCCGCTGGCCTGTGCCAGCTTGCACTCGTCCGCCGGGTAGTTGGCGACGTTGAGAATCTGCAGCCACGCGTGCGCGACCTCGCCGGGAGCCAGCACAAGGGAGGCGGACTGGACGCCCTTGGCGGCCGAGCCCTCGGTTCCGATGAGCGGGCCGGCGAGGCTGGATGCGAATCCGACCGCGGGATACCCGGACAGAGTGCAGGACGCCCTCGTGGCGTTGGTGAAATCGAGCGGGACAAAGGAACTTCCGGCTGCGACTCCGGCAGCGCCGGCGTCGAGCGCGACGTGCAGGCTGCCGGAAGCGCAGGCGGCCGGCCCGGCACTGCCGTGACCGCTGGGCTCGGCGGCCGCGCTCTTCGGCGCGCCCTGCGAACCGCACGCGGCGAGAGCCGCGGCGAGAGTGAGCCCGGCGCCGAGGCGCGCGGCGTGCCTGATGCTGGCTGACGGTCGGTAGGGGAACATCGCGGATGCCTCCGTGGCCGCGCGGGGTGGCGGCCCTCTGACATGTACGACGCAGGCGCGCCGGCCAGGGTTGTTTGCCCAGGCCAGCCCGCTCTCGACTAAGGACCGGTTGCGCCCGGCCTGACCACGAAGATCCCCAGGGTGGAGCCCGCCGGGACCGGCCCCGTGCACGTCTGGGCGGTGAGCGGCAGGAACAGGGAGGCGTACTGACCGGGCGGGTCGACCTGCAGCCAGTGCGCGGTGGCCGGCCTGCAGATTGACGCCGGGTAGTTCGCGGCCACCGCGACCTGCAGGGAGGCGTGAGCGGTGCCGCCGGGCGCGAGCCGCACGAGTTCCGCGCCGAGCTCCGGGTTCCTGACCGCGGGCTCCCCGATCACGCTGCCACCCGGGCCGGTGACGAAGGCCACGCCGGGATAGCCGTACAGCGTGCAGTCGGTGCTGGAGGAGTTGGTGAACAGGAGCGGGTAGTAGACACTGCCGGCCGAGCCGCCCTCCGGTCCAAGACTCAGCCGCAGTCCGCCGGTGTCGCACGGGGCCGGTGCGGCGGGCGGGGGCGGATCCGTGACCGGCGCGGGCGCCGGGTGGCCGGGCGGCGGCGTCGCCGTCTCCGGCACGGCGGGCGTGGTCCGCGGCAGGAACTGCGCTACGTGCGTCGGCCTCGGCGCCGGCGCTGCGGCGGACCCGCTGTCCTCGCCCGGACGGCGGGTCGGCGCGCTGCAGCCGCCGAGTAAGCAGGCGCTTGCGAGCGCGGCGGCACCTGCAAGCCTCGCATCAGGCATCGGTGTCATCCTCTCGGCGGCGCCGGATAGCCACGGGCGCCGCGGGGGTTCCGGGGGTCGTCCCCCGGCTGGTGCAGCCCGGCTGCGGCCGCGCGGTTCGGTTGGCACGCGCGGCGGCGTTCGGGCAGGTCAGCCTGCTTGTTCTTCCGCGGCGACCGCCCGAACGTTACGTCCCGCCGTCAGGAACCGCTCGGGTCGGCCCCCGCGGCCACGGTGGAGACCTTCAGGAATGGCTCAGTGGGCGTGGTGCAGACGCTGACACTGGAGCTGAACTTGACAAACAGAGCGCCGAGGTCGCCGGGCGCGTAGATCCGCAGCCACTCCGCCTTGCCCGGCTTGCATGCCGCCTGCGGCAGGGCGCCGGTGTCCACGACCCCGACCAGCGCGTAGGCCTGCCCGCCCGGCCCCAGGTTCACCGTTGTCGTCGGGAGGAGGGTGGTGTCACGGACCGCGGGCTTGCCGACGGTGCTGCCGCCCTGCCCGGTGACGAACGACACACCGGGATAGCCGTACAGGCTGCAGGCGCTGGCCGAGGTGTTGGTGAAGACCACGACGTAGTAGATGGTGCCGGCGGTACCGTTCGACGGGCCGAGACTGGCCTTCAGGCCCGAAGCCAGGCAGCCGGCTGGCCCGGCGGGGGTGGTGCTCGTCGCGGGCGCGGTCGGCGTTGTGCCTGGCTGCCCTGTGGTCGCGGGCGCCGTCTCGGTGACCGTCACGGTCGCGGTCGACGGGGCGCCGGCGCCGCTGCTCGGCTTGCTGCCGCAGGCCGCGAGCAGTCCGGCCGCCCCCACCGCCGCGGCCACGATTCCGACTTGCCGCATGTTCATCGCAACTGACCTGTGCATTTCAATTCCTTAGTCCGGTCCAACCGCATAGATGCCACCTATGACGTTGCAAGGCCCCCGCCGGTTGGCAGCAGTTTTCCGGCATGCCGGTAACGTCGGGGGCAAACGGCACCGATCTCGCGGAGGCATGCATGCCGGGCACCGGGCAGTTCACGACCAGGCCGCAGCTGGCGGGCACGTTCGGGATGGTGGCCTCCACCCACTGGCTCGCCTCGGCGGCCGGCATGGCCGTGCTGGAGAAGGGCGGCAATGCCTTCGACGCTGCCGTTGCGACCGGGCTCGTGCTCCAGATCGTCGAGCCGCATCTGAACGGGCCCGCAGGCGAGGTGCCGGTCATCGGCTTCGACGCCGCCAGCGGCGACACGTTCGTGCTCGACGGGCAGGGCACCGCCCCGGCTACCGCGACCCTGCAGGCGTTCGCTGACCTCGGTCTTGACCTCGTTCCCGGCACGGGTCTGCTGGCCGCGACGGTCCCGGCCGCGTTCGGCACCTGGATGCTGCTGCTCGAGCGCTTCGGGACGCTGCCGCTGCGCGACGTGATGGAGTACGCGATCGGATACGCCGAGCACGGTTATCCGATGCTCCCCACGGCGAGCGGCGCCATCGGCGCCGTGGCCGACACGTTCCGCGCGCACTGGCCGAGCTCGGCCGAGATCTACCTGGCTGACGGCGTCCCGGCGCCGGGGGCGCGGTTCGCCAATCCGGTGCTCGCCGCTGTGTACCAGCGGATCCTGGCGGAGGCCGAGCAGGCCGGAGCGAGCCGGGAGGTTCAGATCGAGGCGGCGAGGCGAGCGTTCTACGAGGGCTTCGTCGCCGAGGCCATCGCGGCCTACGCCAGCACGGCCGAGGTCATGGACGTGAGCGGCACCCCGCATCGCGGCCTGCTGACCGGCGACGACCTGGCCGGCTGGCGCGCGTCCGTCGAGGAGCCAGTAACGCTGGAGTTCCGCGGGCTGACCGTCGGCAAGACCGGCCCGTGGGGTCAGGGGCCGGTGTTCCTGCAGCAGCTCGCGCTGCTCGACGGCCTCGGAATCGATGACATGCAGCCGGGCAGCGCCGAGTTCATCCACACCGTGACCGAGGCTTCCAAGCTTGCGTTCGCCGACCGCGAGGCCTGGTACGGCGACCCGCGGCAGACGGAGGTGCCGCTCGCGGAACTGCTGTCCCCGGAGTACGCGGCGGCCCGCCGGGCGCTCGTCGGGCCGCAGTCGTCGGCTGCCCTGACGCCAGGGTCGCCGGCGGGCGTGGCCCCGAGCCTGCCGGACTTCGCCATCGCCGCCTTCGGCGCCGCGGCCGGCCACCGGGTCGCGGCCGGCGTCAGCGCCGGGGCCGGCGAGCCGACGGCCGGCAGCGGGCTGCCGCCAGGCGTGTCCGTTCCTGAGCTTGGCCCCGGCGACACCTGCCACCTGGACATCGCCGACCGCTTCGGAAACATGGTGTCGGCCACGCCGAGCGGCGGCTGGCTGCAGAGCTCGCCGGTAGTCCCTGGGCTCGGGTTCTGCCTGGGGACCAGAGCGCAGATGTTCGCGCTGACCCCCGGCCTGGCCAGCAGCCTGGCTCCGAGCCGACGCCCGCGGACCACGCTGTCGCCGGGCCTCGCGCTGCGCGACGGCGAGCCCTACCTGGCCTTCGGCACGCCCGGTGGTGACCAGCAGGACCAGTGGGCGCTGGCCGTGTTCCTGAATCACGTGGTGTACGGGATGAACCTGCAGGAGGCCATTGACTTCCCGGCCTTCCACAACGACCACTTCCCGTCGTCGTTCTGGCCGCGGGCCAGCCAGCCCCGTTCCCTCGCGGTGGAGAACAGGGTGGGGGAGCAGGTCGTCGCTGATCTGCGCGAGCGCGGGCACGAGGTGGACGTGCGGCCGCCGTGGTCACTGGGCCGGGTCAGCGCCGTCGCCAGGTCGGGCGGGTTCCTGTACGCCGGCGCCAATCCGCGCGGCATGCAGGGTTACGCGGCCGGTCGCTAGCGTTCGGGCCGCATCAGCCGTCGCGGTGCGTCGTTCCCGCTCCGGGGAAGGGCAGTGCGATCGCGGCGACAAGCACGAGCGCGGCGATGGCAATGACCTTGACCGGGGTCGCCGGGCCGCCGTCCAGAGCGGGCAGGGCAGCGGCGCCCACTGCGAGCGCCAGCAGCCCGATGCCGGCGGCGAGAAGCGGCAGCTGCGGACGCAGGACGGCCAGGCGGGCGTCGGTCTCGGCCAGGTGCACCGCGAAGAGATAGGCCAGCAGCCCGAGGCCGAGCAGGCCCGTGTGCCAGGGCCGGGCCGGGTGCAGCGCCTCAAGCCCCAGGACGGCGACGATCAGGCCCTCGGCCCACGGCAGGGCGCGCACCGTCCGCCGGACCCACTCGACGGCGCGCGCGGGCCCGGACATCAGCGCCACGGACCTGAACCCTGACGGGGTGCCGGAGATCGCGAGCCGGATCACGCTGAGCGCGGCGGTGACGATCGCGGCGATCAGCGCGATCTTGGTCCAGGACCTTCCGGTCGGCACGGGCAGCGCGGCCCACACCACGATCAGGGCGGCCAGCGGCGCGGCGGCGAGAGCGGCGCGACCGGTCGGCCGGATTCGCGCTGGCTGCCACGGCGCCTCGGGCGCGCCGGCCGGGTTCGGGTCGGAGGCAGCCATCAGTGCCTGACCACGATCGCACGCCGGGTGTACGGCGCGAGCGGCTCGTCCAGGGTCGTCCTGCCGTTCCAGTGCACAACCGGCACGCCGATCTCGGTCAGCGAGAACCGGATGGCCTGCTGCTCCAGCTTCCAGATGCGCTCGGTAAGCCCGGACAGCATGCTGCCGTCGTGGTCCGGTCCCGAGTTGAGCACGTCCACGACGAGCACGCTGAAGCCGCGCTCGCGCAGGTCGCGAATGGCCTCGACCAGACGCCGGTCGAGCAGCGGGCTGAACGCGATGATCAGTGCGCCCGGCGGCAGGGCCGCGCGGGGCAGCCTGGTCATCGCCGAGGCGCGCTCGAGCCCGGCCGGGCCGGTGACGAGCAGGTCCAGGAGCCGCCCGAAGTGCCGCCGGCCCTGGCCAGGACCGATCCAGGCAATGCCGCTGCCGACGCAGATCAGGCCGACCCGGTCCCGGCCGGTCAGGTACCTGCTCATGGTGCCGGCGGCGCCGCGCTCGACTAGGTCGAGCGTGGTGAAGCCGTCCTCGCCCACGTCGGCGCCCAGGTCGGCGATAACGACCACGTTCTGCGTGCGCTCGGCGGCGAACGTGCTCAGGTGCAGCGTGCCCCGGCGCGTGGTGGCCGGCCAGTTGATCCGGCGCTGCCGGTCGCCGGGAACGAACTCGCGTACGCCCGCGAACTCCACGCCCTCTCCGGTAGCCCGGGCGGCATGCTCGCCCAGCCTGCTCGGCAGCTTGCTCAAGACGATGCTGCTGGCGAGGACCGCGGGCCCCGGAGCGCAGCGCACCCTGGGGAGCTCGACGTCGACCCTGCCCTCGGTGAGCCGGCAGGCGTCTCTGAGCGTCACCTGCACGGTGCCGATATGCCGGTTGCCCCATCGCTCCGGGCGGAATCGCAGCCGCACGGCCCCGGCCAGATCCGCGGACCTGGCCGGGATGGTGACGCCCCGCTCCGCGGTGATCGCGGCCGCGGGAACCAGTTCGATCCCCGCGTCGTAGCCGTCCTGTCCGGAGATGGCGACGGTAATCGGCACCGGCTGACCCTCGACTGCCTGCTGGGCGCTGGTCCCGACGCGGACCTCCACCGCCCGGGGCCGGCCGGCTCGCCAGGTGACCAGCAGGAGCAGGGCAGGCGCGGCCACTCCCGCGAACTCCGGCCTGCGGGTCACCACGGCGAGGGCCAGGCCGGCCAGCGCGAGAGTAAGCAGCCTGCGGGCGTGCGCAGACAGCGCCCACCGCACGGGCAGTTGTCGCCCCGGCTGCCGGGCGCCGGTGTCAGGCAATGGACGCGGCGGGATCGGTGCGCGGCACGGGCACGGTCTCCACCAGCCGCCCGACCACATCGTCAGCGCTGACCTGGCGGACCCACAGCTCCGGCCGGAGCGTGATCCGGTGGGCCAGGGCCGGGACGGCGACGCTCTTGATGTCGTCGGGGATCAGGTAGTCCCGGCCCCGCAGCGTCGCCTGACCCCTGGCCAGCTGGACGAGGGCCAGCCCGCCGCGGGGGCTCGCACCCACCTGGATCTGCGAATGCGACCGGGTGGCGCGGATGATCGCGACCACATAGTCCAGCAGGTCGGGCGACACCTCGATCTGCTCCAGCGATGCGCGCATTGCCAGCAGCTCGTCGGCGGTGGTGACGGGCCGCAGCTCCGCGGCCTCCTGGCGCCGGTCGATCCGGCGCTGGAGCATCGATACCTCATCGTCGGCCTGCAGGTAGCCAAGGCGCAGCCGGATGAGGAACCGGTCGAGCTGCGCCTCGGGCAACTCGTAGGTGCCCTCGTACTCGATGGGGTTGTCGGTCGCGAGGACCACGAACGGCTGGGGAAGCCGGCGGGTGACGCCGTCCATGCTGACCTGGCCTTCGCCCATGGCCTCGAGCAGCGCTGCCTGAGTCTTCGGCGGCGTCCGGTTGATCTCGTCGGCGAGCAGCAGCTGGGTGAAGACCGGGCCGGGCCGGAACACCATTTCCCCGCTTCGCTGGTCGTAGAGGGGAGCGCCGACAACGTCCGATGGCAGCAGGTCGGGCGTGAACTGGATCCGGGCGAAGTCCAGGCCGAGCGTGGTCGCGAAGGACCGCGCGATCAGCGTCTTGCCGAGGCCGGGAAGGTCTTCGAGCAGCACGTGCCCGCCGGCGAGGATGCCGACGAGCACCAGTTCCACGCTCCGCCGATGACCGACCACGGCGCGGCCGATCTCGGCGAGCACGGCCGCGCAGCGCTCGGCTGTCTGGCCGGGGGTCAGAGTCAGGTCGGTCACAGGTGCTCCAGTCGGTCGAGTAGTGCGGAAAGCGTGCGCGGCGGGATTCCGCGGCTCTGCTGATCGGGCGCCGGCGGGCGGGTCGGGTCGACCCAGTACCACAGCTGAGCATCCTGGTCATGTCCGCGGGGGGACCAGGGGGGTCGTCCCCCCGGGTCAGCACCGCTGTTCGGCAGCAGCAGGCGGCGGGCGGCCTCCGGGTCGGCGTACAGGCTGATGCCGTGCCGCTCGGCCAGCCGCGCCGCGAGCAGGTGCTGGAGGGTCAGCCGGAGCTCAAGCTCGTAGCTGGACCGGTTCCGCGTCGCGTCGCTGAGGCCACCGCGCTTGCGCCAGAACCCGACGATGCTGGACCGGCCGAGCTCATCCCAGCGCTCGTTCTCCGGCTCGGGGGCCTGATCTGGGGGCGCGAGAGAGCGCAGCACGGCGAGCGCCAGCAGTGCGAAGGACCCGAGGACCAGCAGCATCACCTGGGCGCCGGCCCAGGCGTACGCGCCCGCGGCGCCCGCGGCCACCAGGATGGCCGCGATCGTCAGCTCTGGCTTGCTTGCCTGCCACCCGTCGGCTGGCGGTCGGCGGCCGGGACTGCGGGCGGTCACGGCGCGGCCGCCGGCTCGGACCGCTGCCTGGCGCCCGCATCCAGGCCGGCGAGGATCGTGTCGAGCGCGCGCAGAGCCGCATCCCGTGCCGCCGGCGGCACGGGACGCGTGGAGAACCTGGCCTCGTAGAACAAGCTCGTGAGCTCGGCGGGGGCGCCGCCGCGGAGGAATCCGGCGACCGATGCCCGGCTGAGCAGTTCGTCGGGCGTCTCGGCATCCCCGCGGGCAGCGCCGGCCTCGGCCAGGCTGTGCTCCATGGCCAGGTAGCAAGCGATGATCGCCATCCGCGCCTCGGTCAGCTCGCCCAGCGCCTGCCGGCCGGCCTCGGCCGCCTTGCGCAGGATCGCGTCCTCGTCGTCTTCCAGGACGAATTCGGGCTCCCGCCGCCGGCCGCCGCGCCGCAGCATGATCACGAGGATGGCTATCGCCAGCAGGACAAGGACCGCCAGCAGCACGTACACGAGTATCGAAAGGTTCGGCGTGCTCTCCGGGACCACCCGGAAGTACTTCTTCGGGCCCTTCGGCAGCGCCGGCAGCCTGAACTTGATCGGCTTCGGATTCGACGGGGGCTTGAAGCGGATGAGCGCCACCGCACCAGCGATCATGGCGAGCAAGATCACGGGACCCAGGACGCCGCGCAGTCGCGCCGGGGTGGAGCCGGCAATGAGTATCGGCCGCCTCCGGCTCAGGACTCCCAGCGCTGCCAGCAGGGCGGCCAGCGTGACCTCAAGCGCAATGCCGATCGCGAAGCCGTGGGCGTGCAGCGGGCCGCCTGCGTTCTTGGGCCAGGCAAAGGCGGGTCCGGCCCGCACCGCGACGATAACCACCGCGAGCAGGAGGATGGCGAGGAGTACGCGCGCGCCGTGGCCGGTCTTTTCCATCGACGGCGGCCCCGTACTCGGCTTGGCCCCGTTGCCCACGGTTGCAGGTCCCTTGCTCGCTGCCGGCATTGCCCCGGTCCGGCATGCTCCTCAAACCATACCGTCTCGCGTAGCGAACCGGGTCAAGACGGACGCCTAGCGGAGCGGGCCGTTCTGCAAGATAACTCCGTACGTTCTCGGACCGGTGCCGGGCTGGTCACCGCCGGCGCACAGGGAGCTCTTGGTGCCGGGCACCGCCGTCACGTTGCCGCAGAACCCGTCAGCAGCCTGCCACTTGCCATCCGACCACAGGGCAATGCCGGCATCGATCCAGACGCTGGCGGTGCCTGCGGCGGCCGCACCGGGGTGGTTCACCAGCCAACCGGAGAGAGAGTTCAGCTCGGCTCCATACCCGCGCGTTCCAGCGCAGCAGCCTCGCGTCCTGTCGCCTGACGTTCATGATCTCCACCAAGACGTTGCGTGGTGACGATGCGCTGAGGTCGGCGTCAGCGACAACGACCGGATGCGGCGAGCTCATCGTGCGCCAGGCCGAGCCCGTCCATGTCTGCACGATGAGCCGGTTCGGGCGCCGGTCGACGGTGGCGTTCTCGATGCGCCAGAGTTGCGTGCCGACGGCAGCTAGCTTCCCTCGCCCGTACGGGTTCGGGTAGGCGGTCCAGGTGCTGCCGTTCCAGTGCAGGAGACGGCCACTGCCGAGCTGGACGAAAACGTCCGCCGGCCTGATGGCGATGACCGACCCCAGATCGACCCCGCGAAGCATGCGGATCCAGGAGTGCCCGTTCCAGCGCTACACCAAGCTCTGTCTGTTGTCGGTACCTGAGAGCCAGCCAGCGAGCCAGACGTCCGACGTTGACAGGCCGGAGATCGCCACGCCGTACAGGTGCGGCGGTACCGGCATCCGGGTCCATCGTTTCCCGTTCCAGTGCGCGACGTAGGACGACTGCCCCGTTGTGCCGAGCCCCCAGGCCGCCCGAGGACCCGCCGCGGAGATCTCGGAGTAGTCGGCAGGTCGTCGGCAACCGCCGGGGCGGCTGCGCTGAACGTCAGCGCCGCGGCGAGCAGACCGCCGGCGGCCCGTGCCAGTGTCTTCCTTCGTGCGCGGCACCTTCCCCCGAAGCTTTCCTGCGATTGCGAACCTAAGCCGCATCAGGATCTTATTTCGCAACTAGGGCGGCGTCTTCGGTCCCGGTTTGGTACACCGTAGGGGCGACCGGGTC
>Ga0209380_10000458_pt1 | contig 28716 bp, 19 predicted proteins | sample HubBroMetageWFT6_FD_188347 | JGI IMG/M metagenome (GOLD analysis project Ga0209380, IMG submission 188347) | Warmed and freeze-thawed soil microbial communities from the Hubbard Brook experimental Forest, New Hampshire - Hubbard Brook CCASE Soil... | ecosystem: Environmental > Terrestrial >... | reverse complement strand
CGGACCCGCTCGTCGGTCCAGGCAGCACCGCGCCTCTCCGGCTCGCGTGTGTTCTGCCCTATTTGCGGCTTATGCGACCGGCTCCCGAATCACGTAGGAGACAAACCGTCCTCACAGCACGGAAAGTCTCCTCCCTGGTGAGGCGACGCCGATTTGTCGGACTCGTCCCTCAAGCTGCCGCTGGGTCCTCCGGCCGGGGCGGGGCCGCCGGCCGCCGACGTGGCGCTTGCAACCGATCGCTGCGCTAGCCGCCAATCACGCAACGGATCGCCACTGAGACGCATGATCAGGTGGTCCCGCCGGGTATCCCCCGGCTCCTAGGCTGGTCTGGCCCGGAGATCATCGAGCGGATCGGGAGCCGCCCAGACATGACCGACGCCAAGCGCCGAGAGTGCACCCACGCGAGGACCTACCTGATGTGCCCGCCCGAGCACTTCGCGGTGGAATACGCGATTAATCCGTGGATGAACCCGGACAAGCCGGTCGACGTCACGCTGGCCAACGAGCAGTGGCGGAGCCTGGGCGAGGCGTTCAGGAGCCTGGGCCACACTGTCCGCACGATCGCGCCGGTAGCGGGCCTGCCGGACATGGTGTTCGCCGCCAACGGCGCGACCGTCATCGACGGCAAGGTCCTCGGCGCCCGGTTTAGGTACGCCGAGCGCCGGGCCGAGGCCGAGGCCTACCTGGACTGGTTCCGCGCGAACGGCTACGCCGACATTCGCGACGCCGAGGTGCTCAACGAGGGCGAGGGCGACATCGTGTTCGCCGGACAGGCGATCCTGGCCGGGCACGGCTTCCGCACCGACGAGGCGGTCAGCTCGGAGCTCGAGGAGTTTTACGGCCTGCCCGTCATCAGCCTGCGGCTGGTCGACCCGCGGTTCTATCACCTCGACACCGCCCTGGTAGTGCTGGACGCCGAGACGGTCGCCTACTACCCCGCCGCCTTCGACGATGCCGGGAAGGCGGCGCTAGCCTCGCACTTCACCGAGCTGATCGAGGTCAAGGACGAGGACGCCGAGGTACTCGGGCTGAACGCGATCAGCGACGGCCGCAACGTCGTCGTCCCGACGCAGGCCACGGGCCTGATCGCGCAACTGGCCGCGGCCGGCTTCCATCCGGTCGAGGTGGACCTGTCCGAGCTGCTGAAGGCCGGCGGCGGGCCGAAGTGCTGCACGCTGGAGCTCAGGTAAGTCAGGAGGCGAGTGATGTCAGCCACGAGTCCTAGCGACACGGCCGCCCGGCTGCGCGCGCAGTCCGCGGCGCACAGCGCGCACAACTACCATCCGCTGCCGGTCGTGATTTCCGAGGCCGACGGCGCCTGGGTCACCGACGTCGACGGCCGGCGGTACCTGGACATGCTCGCCGCCTACTCGGCGATCAACTTCGGGCACCGGCATCCGCGCCTGGTCGCCGCCGCTCAGCGGCAGCTGGAGCGGGTCACGCTGGTGAGCCGCGCCTTCGAGCACGACCAGTTCGGGCCGTTCTGTGCCGAGCTGGCCGCCCTCGCGGGCATGGAGATGGTCCTGCCGATGAACACCGGCGCCGAGGCGGTCGAGACCGCGATCAAGACCGCGCGCAAGTGGGGCTACGAGGTCAAGGGCGTGCCCGACGGCGAGGCGGTCATCGTCGTGTTCGACGGCAACTTCCACGGCCGGACCACGACGATTATCAGCTTCTCCACTGACCCGGACGCGCGCGACGGCTACGGTCCCTACACCCCGGGCTTCCGCGTGGTGCCGTACGGCGACCTTGAGGCGCTGGCCGCAGCGATGGACGACAAGGTCGTCGCGGTTCTCGCCGAGCCGATCCAGGGCGAGGCCGGGGTCCTCGTCCCACCGTCGGGATTCCTCCCCGGCGTGCGCGACTTGTGCCGTGCGCACGGGGCGCTGTTCATCGCCGATGAGATCCAGTCCGGACTCGGCCGGACCGGCACGACCTTCGCCTGCGAGCACGAGGACGTCGTGCCCGACATGTACATCCTCGGCAAGGCCCTCGGCGGGGGCATAGTGCCGGTGTCAGCGGTCGTGTCGTCGAGCGAGGTGCTGGGCGTCTTCAAGCCCGGCCAGCACGGCTCCACATTCGGCGGGAACCCGCTCGCCTGCGCGGTAGCGCGTGAGGTCATCGCGATGCTGGCGACGGGTGAGTATCAGGAGCGGTCAGCCAAGCTCGGCGCCCATATGCACGACCGGCTGAACGCCCTCCCGGAGAGCAAGGTCCGCGACGTTCGCGGCCGGGGCCTGTGGGCCGGGATCGAGTTCGCCGAGCTCGGCGGCCGCGAGGCCTGCGAGAAGCTGGCCGAGCGGGGCCTGCTCGCCAAGGACACCCACGGCTCCACGATCAGGCTCGCGCCACCGCTGGTCATCAGCGAGCAAGACCTCGACTGGGCTATCGACCAGGTCGAGGCCATTGCCCGCTGACTTGGGTTACCTGCTCGCGCCGGAGAACTCTTCGGCCTGGGCAGCGTGCGCGGCCACCTCAGGCGACATCGGCACCGGGAACTTCACGCCTTCGTGGCCGGTCCCGGCCTTGTCGCGCCTGGCTGCCCTCGCCACCGCACGTCCCAGCCTCTGCGCGGTCGCTGCGCGCCGCCGGTCTGCCGTCTGCTCGGCCGCAATTTCCTGCAGCATGTTCGAGTACATTGCTGGCCTCCTCGTTGCGAACCCCCTCGGCTCGCAGAGTTAACACTCGGCCTAAGGCCAGGCGCACCGAATCGGACGGAGTCCCTATCTTCGGGCCGTGGGTGCCTTAGCCCTGAGGAGCAGTGCCTTAGGGAAAGAGGGACGCGGTCAGCCGAACCGAACGGTCATCGCGGTGACGCAGCGCTCGTCGAGCTCGTCCGCGGGGCCGTCGGTGTACGTCAGCTGCATGGTGCCAGGTGATCCGTCCCGCTTCCAGGTGAACGGGACGACCACCGTCAATCCATCGCCCCGGACCGGACCGGCGATGTCGATCTTGTCGTCGGGCGGTTGTTCCGCGTACGCCTTCGTGTAGGCCTCGCGGCCGGCGAACTCCAGATTGCCGGCTCCGGGCACGTTCTCGAACTTGAGCACCGCATCGTCGGCCAGCCGGTCCAGGAAGAGGCTGAAGTCGTTCGAATGGACCGCGGCGTTGAACGCCGCCACGTGCCCGGCCGCGAGAATCGCCGCCTGCGTATCTGTCAGTCCGGTCACGAACGCCTCCTCGCACCGGCCCGCGACCACCGGGCGAACGCGATGATCGCCCCGCCGGCCGCGCAGACAGCTCCGGCGTAAAGAAACCATTTGCCCTGGGTGTCATTGACCACGAACACGGTGCCGCCCCTGGTGGAGGTGCCCAGCAGGATGGACACCAGGAACCACCCGCCGGCCGGGAGCACGCCGCCGGCCCCGCTGGTCATGCCCCAGCCACCGAGCACGCAGGTGACGAGGATGCCCGCGGCAAAGCAGATCGCCACCACCGATCCCGGTCCGCGGCTGTACTGGAACGTGCCGACCAGCGCCTCCACGGCGCCGAGCACGAACAGCGCGAAATAGGCGGCCGCCTTGACGGCCGGCCCGCCTCCGATCCGGGGCGCGGGCCCACTGCGCTGTTGCTCTTCCTGCATGCGGGTCACAGCCGAAGGCTAGCCAATGCCAGCCCGCTCAGGGCCTAGCTCAGGCCGGCGAATAGATCGTCCTCGAGGCTTCCGTCAGGTCCGGCAGGCGTGCCCGGCCCGGCGAGCAGCGTGTAGTACTCGGTGCCCAGGGCCCTGCGCCCGACCATGTCCGACAGCGCGAAGAACGGGCTGTCGACGGCAATCTGGCTCGCGTGCGCCCGCATGGCCGCGAGCTTGGCGTCCAGATAGCCGCCGGCGTCGATCCGCGTCGTCACCTTCTCATCGTCGGTGCCGAACGGCAGGTCGTCCACCGACTCCACCCTGGTGAAGTCGGCGCCGCCGAGGTCGGTGGGGGCACTCCCGTTGTCTCGGAGCAGCGCCATCGCTTCAGCCAGGACGGACTTGGGCATGGCGGTCGCGTAGAACTTGTCGACCCGCCCGTCGGCCATCTCGAAGGCCCGCCACGCGACCCGGTGAGCCTGGATGTGGTCGGGATGGCCGTAGAACCCGTTGTCGTCGTAGGTCACGATCACCTGCGGCCGGACCTCCTCGATCACGGTCAGCAGGTCGCGAGCGGCTTCGTCGACGTCGGCGCGCCAGAAGCAGCCGTCCCAATCGTTGGACGGGCTGCCCATCATGCCCGAGTCGCGCCACTTGCCCGCCCGGCCGAGGAAGCGGTGATCGGTCACCCCGAGCGCCTCGCACGCGGCCGCCAGCTCGCCGATCCGGTACTGGCCGAGCCCGCCGTCGGCGTCGAACGCCAGGTGCCTGAGCTCCGGCGGGATGATCTCGCCGAGCTCGCCGAGCGTGCAGGTGACCAGCGTCACCTGCGCCCCCTCGGCCGCGTACTTGGCCATGGTCGCCCCGGTGCCGATCGACTCGTCATCGGGATGGGCGTGCACGAGCAGGAGTCGTCTTGCGTCCGATTTGGTCACATCCTCCAGGCTACCGAGAGCCCGGCCCGCGGAAACTGGCAGGATCGGTCCCGTGACTACCAGCTTCCCCCGCCAGAACGCCAGGACCAGGAACTTCACGCTCGGCGCCCCGCGGTCGTTCCAGATCTCCCCCGACGGCGGCACCATCGCGTTCCTGCGCTCGCACGGCGGCGCCGATCCGGTCACCTGCCTGTGGGCGATGGACGTCGCCACCGGCCAGGAACGGCTGATCGCCGACCCGGCGGAGCTCGCCGCGCCCGGCGCCGCCGAAGACCCGGTGGAGAAGGCCCGGCGCGAGCGGGTGCGCGAGAAGGCGACCGGCATCGTTGCCTTCGCCGCCGACGAGGCGTTCACGATGGCCGCGTTCGCCCTTGCCGGCGTCGTCTACCTCGCCGATCTGCGCGCCGGGACGGTGCGCCAGCTGGCCACACTGACCCCGGCCGCCGATCCGCGACCGGACCCGGCGGGCACGCAGGTCGCCTACGTCAGCCGCGGGGCGCTGCGAGTGATCTCTCTCGAGTCCGGCCAGGACCGCGTGCTGGCGGAGCCCGAGGGTGCCGACGTCACGTTCGGCCTGGCCGACTTCATCGCCGCCGAGGAGATGGACCGCACCCGCGGTTACTGGTGGGCGCCCGACTCGCGCGCCCTGCTGGTCGCCCGGGTGGACGAGACGCCGATCCAGCACTGGCACGTCGCCGACCCGGCCAACCCCGCAGCGCCCGCGAACATCCTGCGTTATCCATCGGCCGGAACGGCTAACGCAGTGGTCTCGCTCTTCGTCATGGGGACCGACGCTCAGCGCAACCGGGTGACCTGGGATCAGCAGGCGTTCCCTTACCTGGTCAACGCGGTCTGGGCGAAAGGCCAGCATCCTCTGTTCACGGTGCTCAGCCGGGACCAGCGGGAAATGCGCATTCTGGCGGCCGAGCCCGAGACCGGCGCCACCACGGTCGTGCGCGCCGACACCGATGCCGCCTGGGTCGATGTCGTCCGCGGCGTCCCGGACGTCACCGCCAGCGGCCTGATCGTCTGGACCGCGGACTCCGGCGGGGCCAAGCGGCTGCTGGCAGCTTCGCCGCCGGAGCACGCAGACGGCACCGCGGCGCCGCTGACGCCGGACGACCTGCAGGTCCGCGAGGTCCTGAGCGTCGACGGCGAGAGCATCCTGTTCAGCGCGTCCGCGGCTGACCCGGCCAGCACCGGCCTCTGGGTGGCAAGCCCGGACGGCGTCCGGCCGGTGAGCTCCAGTATTGGCCAGCACAGTGACGGCCTGAACATGGGATTGCTCGCCGCGGGCACGCTGCTCGCTGGCCGCAAGACCCTGGACCGCAGCGGCCAGCACGTCCAGGTCCTGCGGCCGGGCGCGGACGGGGAGTTCGCCGAGGTCGCCGTCGTCGGGTCGCTCGCCGAGCAGCCGAACCTCCCCGCCCCGGCCGTCACGCTCGGCTACTCGCGCGGACCCAGCCGCGTGCGGACCGCGATCGTGCTGCCGTCGTGGCATGAGCCAGGGTCGGGGAAGCTGCCGGTCCTGTGCGACCCGTACGGTGGCCCGCACGCCCAGCGCGTCACCGCCGCCTACGACGCGTACCTCGTCTCGCAGTGGTTCGCCGACCAGGGCTTCGCGGTCGTGATCGCGGACGGCCGCGGAACGCCCGGCCGGGGGCCCGCCTGGGATCGCACGGTCGCGGGCGACCTGGCCACCCCGGCACTCGAAGACCAGGTCGAGGCGCTGCACAGCGCCGCCGAGCAGTGCGCTGACCTGGACCTTTCCAAGGTGGCAATCCGCGGCTGGTCGTTTGGCGGCTATCTGTCGGCTCTGGCCGTGCTCCGTCGGCCCGATGTCTTCCACGCCGGGATCGCCGGGGCGCCAGTCACCGACTGGCGGCTGTATGACACCGGCTACACCGAGCGCTACCTCGGGCATCCGGACTTCAGCCCGGACGCCTACGAGCAGAGCTCCCTGCTCGCGGACGCGGCCAAGCTCAGCCGTCCGCTGATGATCATTCACGGCCTGGCCGACGACAACGTCGTGGTCGCGCACTCGCTCCGGCTTTCCTCGGCACTGCTCGCGGCCGGGCGGCCGCACACCGTGCTGCCCCTGTCCGGCGTCACGCACATGGCGGCGCAGGAGGAAGTCGCGGAGAACCTTCTGCTGCTCCAGGTGGACTTCCTGCGCTCTGCGCTGGGTATCTAGGGCCAATGACCAGGCTGCTGATCGGCGGTTACTCCGGGGATAAGGGCGACGGCAAGGGCATCGCCGTGCTCGAGGACGACGAGATCATCGCGAACATCGAGGCGGAGTCGCCGTCCTGGATCGACTGGCACCCGGATATGCCTGTTTTGTACGCCGTGGCCGAGACCGACGACGGCGGCGTGCGCGCCTGGTCGCTGGCCGAGCCCGGCCGGGCGCGGCCGCTCGGCTCGGGAGCCACCGGGGGCGCGGAGCCCTGCCATCTGACGGTCGACCCCTCGGGCCGCTACCTCGTCACCGTGAACTACACCGGCGGCAGCATCTCGGTTCATCACATCGGCCCTGACGGGGCCATCGGCGCCCGCTCCGACTTCGTCCAGCACGAGGCGCACGGAGACCACCCGCGGCAGGACGCCGCTCACCCGCACATGGTGCGCGTACAGGGCGATGAGCTGCTGGTCACCGACCTCGGCGCCGACGCCATCTACCGCTACCGGCTCGGCGATGATGGCACGCTCACGCGGATCGGCGTCGTCGCCGCCCCGCCCGGCAGCGGGCCGCGGCACGTCCTGCGCATCGGCGGGCGCTACTACGTGACGGCCGAGCTGAGCGGCCAGGTGCTCGTGTTCGACGACGCCGGGCAGTTCATGGCGGCCGTGCCCGCCAGCGCCTCGAAGGACGAGAACCTCCCCTCTGAGCTGGCCAGCGACGGCCGCTACCTGTATGTCGCCAACCGCGGCCCGAACACCGTCACCGTCTTCGCGCTGGAGAACGGCCTGCCCCGCTACGTGACCGAGGTCGCCGCCGGGGAATGGCCGCGGCACATCGCGCTCGACGGTGACCTGCTGTACGTCGCCAACGAGCGCGGGCATTCGGTGATGGCCATGCACATTGACCCGGAGACCGGCATCCCGGCTCTCGTCCGGACGACGGACGTGCCGAGCCCGACCTGCGTCCTGCTGTGAGCGGGGAGGGGCGCGCCCGATCGCGCGAGCTCGGCTTAGCGCCGGGAGACTTGCCTACCGGGCCGGTCAACGCGATCACCGACGTGGCCGGCGTCCGGGTCGGCCACACGACCCTGATCGAGGGCGCCAGCATCAGGACCGGCGTGACCGCGATCGTGCATGACCTGCTGATACGCCGCGGGACGCTCCCGGCCGGACTGGCGATCTTCAACGGGTTCGGCAAGATGGTTGGCACCACCCAGATCACTGAGCTCGGCAGCATTGAGACGCCGGTGCTCCTGACCGGCACGCTGTCGGTCTACCGGGTCGCCGACGCCCTGCTCAGCTATCTGCACGACCAGCCGGCCTACGCCGCGACGGCGACGCTCAATCCGGTCGTCGCGGAGACCAACGACGGGTACCTGTCCGACATCTGGGCCCGGCCCGTGACCGCCGCCCACGTCCGCGCTGCGATCGAAGGCGCGGCCGGCGGGCCGGTGGCCGAGGGCTGCGTCGGTGCCGGCACCGGGACCTCGGCCCTGGGCTTCAAGGCCGGCATCGGGACCTCGTCGCGCCTGGTCAGGCTCGGTGCCGGTGCGCAGGCCACCGTCGGAGTCCTGGTCCAGGCCAACTTCGGCGGGGTGCTGACCATTGCCGGCGCGGAGGTGCTGCCGCCCAGTTCGCCGCCGTTGGCAGAACAGCCGGGCGGATCGTGCGTCATCGTCCTGGCCACCGACGCCGCCCTGAGCCCGCGAGAGCTAGAGCGGCTGGCGGGCCGGGCGTTCGCCGGGATGGCACGGACCGGTTCGGACTTCTCCGGCCACAGCGGTGACTATGCGCTGGCCTTCACGACTGCGTCCGGCGCGGGAGATGCCGCCGCGGCACGCAGCGTTCCCGCAAAAGATCTTGACCGGCTCTTCGTCGCGGCGGCCGAGGCCAGCGAGGAGGCCATCCTCAATTCGCTGCTGGCGGCGGAGTCGATGACCGGCTTCCGCGGGCACGCCCGCCAGGCCGTGCCGCTCGATCTCGTGCGCGGGCTCCTCAGCGGGCGACCAGGCACCCCGACCGGGTCCTGATCCGGATCGGGCCATCGCCGCGCGCGGCCAGCAGGCCCGCGGCGGCGGCCACCAGCGCGCCGGGGTCGGCCAGGCCCTGGGTGACCCGCATGCTGGCCACGTAGTCGAGGACCGGACCAGGGTCAGGCACCACGAGCTCGGCGGCGAAGTCATGCCGCTCGATCGCGCCAAACGCGCTGGCCAGCAAGTCCGCGCCGTGATCGATGTCGAGCCCGCCGTCGCCGGTATCGGCCCAGAATGCACCCGGCGGCTGCCCGACGGCCGCCGCAGCCGCGGCGGTCAGCTCGCGCAGCTCATGCAGGTGATCCGGGCCGTTGAGGACGACCAGCACCGAGCCGCCGTCGCGGGTGATCCGGCGCAGTTCCCTGACCGCGGCCGCCCGGTCCGGCACGTGGTAGAGCATGTGCAGGGCCAGTGTCACCTCGGCCGCGCCGTCGGCCAGGGGCAGCGCGGCCGCATCCCCGACCACCACGCCGGCGGCGGGCACGGGGTTGGCGGACACGGTGTGGGCGGACACTGCCGCGCGGGCCGCCGCCAGCATCCCGGCGGACAGATCAACGCCGAGCAGGCGCCCGCGATGGCCCCGCCGGGCCAGCTCGGCCAGGTACAGGCCGTTCCCGCAGCCGATGTCGGCGACCACCTCGGTGCCGGCCAGCCCGGCGCGATCGCAGACCATGGCCCGCAGGTCGATCCTCGGGTGCTGGAACTGGTAGATCGACTGCCGTGCGGCGAGGTTGGCGTCTGTCCGGTACTGAACCGTGGTGAGGTACTCACGGTCGACGAGCAGGCGGGGGTGATCGTTTGCCACGGAAAGCTACGGTAACGGAGTGAGGCCAGGGCTGGCGTGGTTCGTCCGCCGGTGCACCCGGGCCCCGCCATTACGGCCGGAAGTGCGCTATGTAGTGAGAGTCACAGCCCGCGATGCCCCGCTGACGGCCCCGGAGTGATATTCAGTGGAATAGGGTTTCTGACGCGACGCGAGCCCGCTGCCGAGACCGGCCAAGCGGCCCCGGAGCGATCCCATTCAGGTCCAGGGCGGAGACGTCGACGAATGACGCAGATATCGGACGCGCCGGCTAAGACGCGGGCGCAAATTGGCGAGAAGACGCTGCGGACTGACCGCTGGTGGAAGCAGCCCGCCATTAACGCGACGGCGCTGGGCGCGGTTGTGATCTACCTGACCTGGGCTTCCCTGGTCAATGAGAATTACTTCTGGAAGCCATACATCTCGCCGCTCTACTCGCCCTGCCTGGCGACCAAGTGCGCGGCCGGGGCGGGCTGGAGCTGGATACCGTGGGCCAGCTGGCTGACGCCCGCGATCCTGATCATCTGGGGCCCGATGGGCTTCCGCTTCACCTGCTACTACTACCGGAAGGCGTACTACCGGGCGTTCTGGCAGGCGCCGACCTCGTGCGCGGTCCGCGAGCCGCACGCCAAGTACACCGGCGAGTCCCGCTTCCCGCTGATCCTGCAGAACGCGCACCGGTACTTCTTCTACGTCGCGCTGATCTTCAACCTGATCCTGACCTGGGACGCGGTGGAGGCCTTCCGCAACCACGCCGGGCAGTGGGGCCACATGGGCCTCGGCACCCTGGTCCTGATCGTCAACGCGAGCCTGCTGTGGCTGTACTCACTGTCGTGCCACGCGTGCCGGCACATCACCGGCGGCCGCCTCAAGCACTTCTCCAAGCACCCGGTCAGGTACTGGATCTGGACGCAGGTCTCCAAGCTGAACGCCAAGCACATGCAGCTGGCCTGGGTGTCGCTGTTCTGGGTGCTGTTCACGGACCTGTACATCCGGCTGGTCGCCGGCGGGGTGTTCAACGATCCGCGGTTCTTCTAGAGCCTTGAAGTAAGAGGTCTACCGACATGACTGACATTGAGCGGATCCCCTACGACGTCGTAGTGATCGGCGCCGGAGGCTCGGGCCTGCGCGCGGCGATCGAGGCGCGGCTGGCCGGCAAGCGGACCGCGATCCTCTCCAAGTCCCTGTTCGGCAAGGCGCACACCGTCATGGCCGAGGGCGGCTGCGCCGCCGCCATGGGCAACGTCAACCCGAACGACAACTGGATGGTCCACTTCCGCGACACCATGCGCGGCGGGAAGTTCCTGAACAACTGGCGGATGGCCGAGCTGCACGCCAAGGAGGCCCCGGACCGGGTCTACGAGCTCGAGGCGTGGGGCGCGCTGTTCGACCGCACCCCCGAGGGGAAGATCAGCCAGCGCAACTTCGGCGGGCACGAGTACCCGCGGCTGGCGCACGTCGGCGACCGCACCGGCCTGGAGATGATCAGGACGCTGCAGCAGAAGGTGGTCGCGCTGCAGCAGGAGGACGCCGTCGCTCTGGGCGACCCGGAAGCGATGATCAAGGTCTACTCCGAGACCACGATCACCCGGCTGATCAAGGACGGCGAGGGCCGGATGGCCGGCGCGTTCGGCTATATCCGGGAGACCGGGCGGTTCGTGGTGTTCGAGGCGCCCGCGGTCATCCTGGCCACCGGCGGGATCGGCAAGACCTTCAAGGTCTCCTCCAACTCCTGGGAGTACACGGGGGACGGCCACGCGCTGGCGCTGCTCGCGGGCGCGAAGCTGCTCAACATGGAGTTCGTCCAGTTCCACCCCACCCACATGGTGTGGCCGATCTCGGTCCGCGGCTTGCTGGTCACCGAGTCCGTCCGCGGTGATGGCGGCGTGCTGCGCAACTCCGAGGGCAAGCGGTACATGTTCAACTACGTGCCCGACGTGTTCCGCGCGCAGTATGCAGAGACCGAGGAAGAGGCCGACCGCTGGTACAAGGACCCGGATCACAACCGCCGGCCGCCAGAGCTGCTGCCGCGCGACGAGGTCGCCCGGGCCAACAACGCCGAGGTCAAGGCGGGCCGCGGGTCACCGCACGGCGGGGTGTTCCTCGACATCGCGTCGCGGCTGCCGGCCGAGGAGATCCTGCGCCGGCTGCCCTCGATGTACCACCAGTTCAAGGAGCTGGCCGACGTCGACATCACGAAGGAGCCGATGGAGGTCGGCCCGGCCCAGCACTACGTAATGGGCGGCGTCGAGGTCGACCCGGACACCGCCGAATCCGCCGTTCCCGGTCTGTTCGCGGCCGGTGAGGTGTCCGGCGGCATGCACGGCTCCAACCGGCTGGGCGGCAACTCCTTGTCCGACCTGCTGGTGTTCGGCCGGCGGGCGGGCACGGGCGCGGCGGAGTACCTGAACCGCCTCGGATCCAAGCTGCCGGTGCCGGATGAGGCCGAGATCGCCGCGGCGCAGGTAGAGGCGCTGGCGCCGCTGGAGCGGCCGAACGGGGAGAACCCGTACACCGTCCACGCCGAGGTCCAGGACACGATGAGCAGCCTCGTCGGCATCATCAGGACCGAGTCCGAGATCAAGCAGGCGCTGGCCGACCTCGACAAGCTCGGCGAGCGGGCCGCGAGCGTGGGCGCTTCCGGCGGCAGCGCTTACAACCCCGGCTGGCACCTGGCCCTCGACATGCGCAACATCATGCTCATGGCCGAGTGCGTCGCCGAGGCCGCGCTGGAGCGGCAGGAGAGCCGCGGCGGCCACACCCGGAACGACTACCCGGGGATGCGGCCCGACTGGCGCAAGGTGAACCTCGTCTGCAGTCTGGAGGGCGACAAGATCACGATCGTGAAGCAGCCGCTGGCCCCCATGCGCGACGACCTGATCGCCCTGTTCGACCGCGGCGAGCTCAAGAAGTACCTGACCGACGAGGAAATGGCCGCCCTGCCGGCCGAGGCGGCGCAGCCAGCACTGCCGCCGGAGGCTCCCCCGGCCGCCACCGCCGCGACCGCTGGGCACGAGGAGAAGTAAATGAGCTACAAGGCAGCCCTGCGGGTCTGGCGCGGCGACGACGGCAGCGGCGACCTGGCCGACTACACCGTCGAGGTCAACGAGGGCGAGGTCGTCCTTGACGTCCTGCACCGGCTCCAGGCCACGCAGGCCGGCGACCTCGCGATCCGGTGGAACTGCAAGGCCGGCAAGTGCGGCTCGTGCTCGATGGAGATCAACGGTCGGCCACGCCTGGCCTGCATGACCCGGATGTCCACGTTCACTGAGGACGAGGTCCTCACGATCACCCCGCTGCGCACGTTCCCGGTCATCCGCGACCTGGTCACCGACGTCTCGTTCAACTACGCCAAGGCGCGGGAGATCCCGTCGTTCACCCCGGACCCGTCGATCGGGCTCGGCGAGTTCCGGATGCAGCAGGTCGACGTACAGCGGTCGCAGGAGTTCCGCAAGTGCATCGAGTGCTATCTGTGCCAGAACACCTGCCACGTCATCCGTGACCACCCGGAGAACGAGGACGCGTTCGCCGGGCCGCGGTTCCTCATGCGGATCGCGGAGCTGGAGATGCACCCGGCCGACACCGCCGACCGCCGGGAGATTGCCCAGGACGACTTCGGCCTTGGCTACTGCAACATCACCAAGTGCTGCACCGAGGTCTGCCCGGAGAACATCAAGATCACCGACAACGCGCTGATCCCGCTCAAGGAGCGCGTCGTCGGCCGGAAGTACGACCCGCTGGTCTGGCTGGGCAGCAAGATCTCCCGCCGCCCGCGTGGCACCGACACCCCGAGGATTCCCGGCAAGCAGTCCTGAGTCTTCGCCCGAGCCGCAGCTGGCGGCCAGCCGGTCCCCTCCCGGCTGGCCGCCTTCTGCGTATGCCTCTACGCGCTATAGCGCCAGATCTCACCGACGTTGTCGGAGTTGCTCTTGTACGGCACAAAGGCGTGTCCCACCGCCCAGAGCGAGGCGGTGCCGGGAACCTGGATGAACTCCTGGACCCCGCCGATGGAGGCCTTCGGCGGGGCCGGGACCGCGTAGGTCGACCAGTGGCCGGCCAGCAGATGGAAGAACTCCCACTTGTAGCGCGGCGCTGACCCGTTGCCCGCGGCCCAGATCCCGCCGCGGCCGTCGGGAGCGAGCAGCCCGGCGTCATCGATGCCGCGCGCCAGCTGAACCTTGGCCCATCCGTGGCTGGTCAGGTGCAGCAGGAAGTCGGTCGACGCGCCGGCAAGGCCGGTCTCGGTCTCAACGCTCAGCCACACGTCGGTACCGCCGTCGGCAGCCATGGCCTGGGCAAATGCGGTCGTCTTGGCCGGGAAGCGCAGTCTGGGGAGTCTGACCACATGCCACGAGTGGCCCGTCCAGTGCATGAGCTCCTGCCCGGCATAGTCGGTGGAACTCTTTGCGCCAAGCGCCCAGATGTCGTTGGCCGATACCGCGCTGATGGCCTCCGGGATCGCCGGCAGCACTACCTTCTCCCAGCGACCGTCGAGGTAACGGGCGGCGTACGAAACCGTCTTGGTCATCGACTCGGCGAACAGGCTGAACGCCCACACGTCGCGCGGGCCGAAGTCGGCGGTCTGGACGTCGATCTCGCCAGCCAGATTCCCGCGGACGACCCAGATCGGCACCCACCGCTGGCTCCACTTTGCGCCGTTCCAGTGCCAGGCGATCTCGTGGGCACCGTGCCGGCCCGATCCCAGCACCCAGGCATCCGCCGGGCTGGCCGCGACCGCATCGGCTCCGTACTTGGCGAGGCCGGCCAGAGCATTCGCAGGCACCTGGACCCAGCGGTGCCCGTTCCAGTGCGTCACGTACTCCGAGCGACCGTTGGCCCACAGGGCCCACGCACTGTCCTGGCTCCCGGCGGCAATGCCGCTGTCGCCGGGCGACGCCACGGCCGGATCGGTGTTATCAGCCGCAGCGCCGATCTGCTGATCCAGCCGCCATCTGCTGATCGTGCCGGCCTCGGCGGGCGCCACGCTCGCGGCCGCGCACAGCACTGCGGCGGCGAGGATGCCCGTGCTCCTCATGATGTACTTCATCACTGCGCTCCCCTTGTCCCCCGTGCACCGTTGTCTCCGCGCAGTGGCGCCTCGTCCCGGCAGCACGAGCTACACGTCCTGCTTGTGCCGGGACGCTGGTGAGATTATTGCGCGACAAATAGCATTTCTTCTAGACAGGACACAGCTTGATCTGGGTGACTCCGCTCATCGCGGCGTCTTTCCGTACACCAGCACGACGCCTTCGGAGCTCGTGCCTACGCCGCGCAGCCCGACCGCCCAGGCCGAACGAGTTCCCGGCACCGCGCTGATCGCATTGATCAGGCCAAACGATCCGCCGATGGCGGGCAGCGTCGGTCCTCTCCAGCGCCCGCCGGTGTAGTGCCAGAGGCGCCAGGCCGGCCCGCCGCAGTCACAGTCGCCGATCGCCCACAGTCCGTGGTGGCCGTCGGTAGTGAGGTGATTGAGCACATCGTCGCCGAGAGTCTGCACGGCGGGGAGCGTGTCGACGTGCCAGGCGTGGCCGTCCCAGTGCCCCGCGAGGCCGCGGATCCCTCCGCTGTCCGGGCGGCCGCCGCCGAGCCAGATCGGTCGCCGCATTGACCGGCGAGCCGTCATTGCCGTTGACCGCGCAGACGGCGTCCGAGGACGAGCCACTCACCTGGAAGCCGGTCATGCCGGGGATGAAACTGCGCGGAGAACGGCTTGCACTCGGCTAGGCCATGTCGGCGGACTCCTCGATCAGGCCTTTGTAGCGGTCAACCCTCGCCTGCAGTTCGGCGTTGAGCGCAGCGCTCAGGCGCTCTCTCTCGGCTGGCGTCGCGGGCGCCGGCCAGCGGCCGGACAACTCGAGCCTGGTTCCGGCGTCAGCGGACGCAACCGTAATAAGCGTTTCGTCGTGAGGCTTGCCCACGCGCCGAACGCGGATGCTGCGCTGGTCGTCGATCTCGGCGACGGCGGTGACGATGCCGGCTAGCCCGTTGTCGGGTTGCCGGATGACCGCGTAGCGCATTTCGCCCGGAGCGCCGACGGGCGCGCCGGGGACGCGGCCGTTGAACACCGCGTGCATGCCCATGCGGACGGCCTCCAGGGACTGCAATGCCTGCCAGACCGCACTGACCGGCGCGCTGATCAGGCCGGCCGCCGAGATGTTCATCGCATCGGCAATGCCCGGCCGGTTCAGGTGCGCCCGCCACTCCTCGGCCGGGATCGCCGGACCGGGCCAGGGCACGCGGTTTTCGACGACCGCCCGCATCGCTTCCAGCCAGTAGCCGAACTGCTCCCGGGCGCGGATCACGCTGCCGACCTCGTCGGCCCGCGAGGTCTGGATCCGGACGGCGGCGGTGATCCGCGTGCCCCGGCGGACGGGCGTCAGCGACAGCGTGTAGACCCGCGCGCCAACCGGACGGGTGCTGAGCGTCCGAACGCAGATCATCGCACCGGGGCCGATATCACAGACCTCGTAGACCGAGCCGCTGACACCGCTCGCGGCGGTGCCCACCACGAACATGAGGTGGCCCGGCCCGGCGGCCGGGGATGCGAGCAGGTCGAACCCGCAGCAGGCACCCGACATCAGCCCCCATACCGGCGCGCTGGCCAGCAATGACCAGACCCGATCGGGAGCCGCCTGAACGACCTGCGACCGCTCGGCCTCCACGGCCGTCTCCAGCATCGCGCGCCTCACCTTGCTGTCTGCTGGCACCATCACATCACGTCATCGGAGGCGGACCTGGCGCCAAGCCAGGCCCGCCCCGAGACGATCACGCGGGTATAGGCACCTCCGTCGCGTCCTCGCCGAGCTGTCCGAGGGTGGACGGCAGTTCCTCAACTCCCTCCAGGAGCTGCCCGGGCAAGGCCTCGAACTGCCCCGGCAGGGACTCGGCCGACTGCACGACATTCTCGCCGACCGCCTCCCCGGCCCGGCCGATGCCCGTCGCGACCGTCAGGAGCCCGCCGCCGACGTCCTTGAGCCAGGCCGGCACGCCGGACGACTGCGGAATGCGGGGCGTGATCTCGACCTCGGCGTCGATGTGGCCGGTGGCATCGGGCAGGTCGCGCGACGCCGAGAGATCGAGCGTCACACTGTCCCCCTGGCCGCTGATCGTGACGTCGTACTCGGTGCCGTCCACGGTCTTGCTGAAGGTCTGCGTTGGCAGAACCGTGGCGAACCGGCCCTCTCCGCCCTCGCCGAGCCGCTCGCTGGCATCCTCTGATTCCTGGAACAGGTTGCTGTTGAGCTCCAGCGCCTGCCCGCGCGGACCGTGCAGGATCAGCGTCGGATTGTCCAAGTCTCTGACGTCCAGTTCGAGGTTCTGGTTGCCGAAACCGGCCGCGGTCGCCGAGGCGCTGAGCGTTACCTTCACAGTCGCGAGCGGAGTCTCAAACGTGTACGGCGGCACCTTGTACACCGGGAAGGTGAACTGGGGCACGTAGTCCATCATGTGGACCCAGAACGGATACCACGCCGGCGGCGGGGCCGGGGAAGGCGGGGCCGGCGGCCGCGGCGGCGGAGGCGGAGGCGGAGGACTGCCGCCGCCTCCGGGGAACATCAGCCCGCCTGGGTCAGCGTGCGTGACCGGGTTGTCGGCCGCGTAGGAGTATCCGCCCATCTGCTGCGGGCTGCCTACTTCCATGGCCGGGTCGAGGCTGATGAAGGAACCAGTCGCCGGGTTGTACTGGCGGACTCCGAGCAGGTCGAGCCCGGTGCTGGCGTCCTCCGGCATGCCCAGGTAGGCCCGGCTGTCCGGCCAGCTCGACGGGGCGGTCCCCACCGGGTTGCCCCACGGGTCGTAGTAGCGGCGGCTGATAGCAAGGGTGGAGGCGTTGATGGCTTCCAGCGCCGTCTTCTGCTGGTTGGTGGTCAGGTAGGAGACCGAGCCGCTGGACGACCTGACGATCTGCGTGCCGTCGGGGGCACTCAGAATCCGCTCGCCGGACAGCGCCGCGCCGGTTGCCACGATCTCCTCGGCACCCGCGTCGAGGTAGAGCGTGTTCGTGCCGGTCGGGTCGGTCTGCAGCAGCAGGTTGCCGTCGGCGTCGTAGAGGTAGGTGGCCGTGCCGGCCGCGGTCGTGACCGACGCGACCTGGCCCTCGGCGTCGTAGGCGACGCCAGTGAACGCATCCGGGCTCGCCGGCGGACTGGCGCCGGTGCTCGTCGTCTGCGTCTTGCTCTCCTCGCCGTCGGTGTTGTAGGTGGGCGTGGTCGTCGTCGTCCCGCCGGGGCCCGTCGTGACGATCGAGGTGGCCGCGTCCGGCTGGGCCTGCGGCGTCGACGGCGCGTTGGACGACGGCGAGTTGGTCAGGTTCCCGCCCGGGTAGGCGACCTCCTGCGTCGTGGCGTTGGCCAGCGTGTCCTGGCTGGCCGGCAACGCCGTGTCATAGGTGGTCTCCGAGGTCCGGTCGCCGAGCGCGTCGTAGGTGTAGGTCTCCCAGTACGGGGCCGGGCCGCCGATGCTGGCGGCCGACGGACTGGTGTTGTTGCACCCGCCGAGGCCCTCCACCGACTGGCCGCCGTTCGGGGCGGTCGAGATGGTGCTCGTGCCGCCGGTGTCGGTCCACGCAGCCGTCAGCTCGTCCATGTCGTCGCTGGTGGTGTTGTAGTTGAAGCACTGCGTCTCGGTTCCGCCAGTGTTCTGCTGGTCCGAGGTCGAGGTGACGTTGCCGGCCTGGTCGTAGGTGTAGCTGATGGTGTCGGCAGCGGAGGAGAGCGTCTGCAGGTTGGTGGTGGACTGCAGCATCCGGTTGGTGCCCTGATCGTAGGTGTAGTCCTGCACCAGCTGGCTGCCGCTGGCGCCGAAGGTCGTGGACAGTACCTGGCCCGTCGGGGAGTAGCTGACATCGTCCAGGTAGTCGCTGGCGTCGCCGAACTCGGTCAGCAGGCCGCCGGTGTCGTACGTGTTCTCGACGGTCTCGGCGGGGAGGCCGCCGTCCGCGGAGTATTCGGTGTACTCGGACTGGCCGGTACGCGGCGTGTACGCCGTCGACGTCGTGTACTCGGTGCTCGCACCACCGCTTTGCAGCGCGCCAGCGTCGGAGGGCACGCTCATCGACGTGCCCGTCTCCTGGTAGGCCACGTTGTATCCGGTGATCGTCTGCGTGTACGCCTGGCCGCTGGCGTCGTACGCGGTCGAGGAGCTCGGCTGGCCGAGAGCGTCCGCGTCGGTGCCGCCGACAAGCGGCGTCTGGTCGTAGGTATAGGAAGCCAGCTTCACCGGCTCGTTCGGCACCGTGGGCGTCGAGTTGTACTCAGCGGTCTTCCGGTCGAGGGAATCGTAGGTGTAGGTCAGCACGGTCTTGTCGGCTGCGGTCGTCGACAGCAGGTTGCCGTCGGCGTCATAGGTGTAGGTCGTCTGGCCGGTCGTTCCCGGATCGGTGGACGTGACCTTCTGACCGAGCAGGTTGTAGGAATAGGTCCACTGGTTGCCGTTCTGGTCGCTCACGCTCGCCGGCAGTCCGGCGTTGTTGTAGGTGTAGCTCGTCGCGTCCGTGGTGCCGCTGGCGTTGTCGGTCGACAGCGTCTGCGTCTTCTGCCCGATCGCGTTCGTGGTCAGTGCCGTCGTCGTGCCCCCGTTGGGCGGGGTGGACGACGTCTGATCCATGCCCGAGTAGGTGTCGGTGGTCTGCCACTGATAGACGTCATCGGAATACAGCGCCGACGAGATGACCCGCCCCTGACCGTCGTAGGTAGTGATGGTCTGCGCCGGGATCTCGTCCGCGTTGGCGCTGTAATAGGAGACACCGGGGCCGGTGGTCGAGTCGTAGAACGGCGTCGGGGTCGAGGCGACCTGCCACCCGTCGGAGTTGTAGCTGTTGTCGGCGATAAGCCGTCCGGTAGCGCCGTCGGCCGTCGACGACTGGACCTGAACCACCTGAAGCATTCCGTCATAGATCTTGACGCTCGAGTCGTACCCGCCGTCCTCGAGCAGCGTGTTGCTGGTGATGGCCGACGGCTTGGTCCCGGTGACGCTGTAGGCGTAGGTGTAGGTCGGTTTGTAGCCCTGATCGATCGGCAGGGTCACGGAAGTGATCCGGCCGAGCGCGTCGTAGGCCTCCGTGGTCACCTCGCCGTTGGCGTCGGTGATGCTGGTCGGCAGCTGCCGGTCCTGGTCCAGCGCCGTGATCGTCTTCCAGCCCATCACGTTCGTGACGGTGCTGGAGGTCGGCAGCTGCTCGGTCGCCGGGCTGTAGCTCGTGGTCGTGGCGTGACCGTTGGCGTTTGCCGTGTACGTCGTCCGGCCGTAGCTGTCGTAGCGGGTGGCCGACTCGGCCTGCCAGGCCTCACTGCCGCCCGAGGGCCAGGTCGATGCCTTGGTCACGCCGGTAGCCAGTCCGCCGGGGCTGGCCAGCGTGCCGAAGGTCCCCATGCTGGAGATCGTCGAGGACTCGTCGTCGTAGTACGTCTCCGTGTCCGAGATGATATTGCCTGACGTTACGGCCGGGCAGGCCCCGCCGGACGCCGAGCCGGCCACGGTGGTGACCCGGTCCGGATAGTTCTCCATCATCGAGTTGCCTGACGGCGGAGTCGCGTACGACGTGGTGCTGCACAGCTCGGTCATGCCGGCCGGAGCGTCGTCCATCGCGTCGACCTGGCCATCGCCGTTGTAGTAGGTGGTGGCCGTGTTGGTCTGCCAGCTGCCAGAGGCCAGCAGCCGCCGGGTACGGGTTTCCTCCTGGGAGCGCATGTTGGCCGACATCGTGGACAGGCCGCTGCCCGACGGCGGGGCCATCGTGGCGGTCTGGCTGTAACTCCACGGCCCGTTGATCTGCTCAGAGTCGGGACTGCCGCCGGCTTCGTTGTAGGTATCGGTTTCCAGAACCTGGCCGGCCAGGTAGTCGTAGTCGTTGTAGGAGTCATTCAGAGTGTCCGACACCTGCGTGGTGGTGGTACCGCCGGACCCGTTGGCGTCGCCGTACATGCCGCGCATGTACCAGGTCACGTTCTCGGTGATCGGGTCGGGCGCGACGCCCGTGGTCGTCTCGACCTTGAGGTACCCGCGGAAGATGTCCCAGGTCCGCCAGGCGGAGGGCTCGGCCGGGTTCTCGTCCTGGTGCCAGGCGGCACCGCCGAGGTAGTAGTAGTCGGAGATGTGCGCGGGCGAGCCCACGCCGGTGCCGTCGGACTCGGCCACCTGCGACACGGTGTACTGGTTAAACCAGTCCATACTGGCCGGGTCGCCCGGCGGCTCCCAGTACGACGGGAAGCAGTCCAGCTGGTTCGTCGGCGCGTCGGAATCGGTGATGTTCCCGCCACTGCCCTGGTTGCAGGCGGGCGCGTTATAGCTGACGGAGATGTCATCGCCGGCCTCGGTGTCGATGCCGGTGATCCGCGGTCGCCACAGGTCGGCCTGCGACGAGCCAGCCACCCGGTTGTCGAGCATCGTCACCGAGAACGTCGTGGGCGGCAGGGGCGGCGTTGACCCGTCCTCGCCGGTCCTGGTGATCGAGTCCAGGGCCATCACCGCGGTGGTCTGCCCGGTCCCGGTCAGGAACTGCTGCGCCAGCGCGTACAGATCCACCTTGTTGTAGGTCCCCGACGACTGCGAGGCGAGGACCTCGGTCGTGATCGATGTCGTCCGCTGCTCGGAGAAGAAGGTTGGCGAGGCGTTCAGGCAGTTCGTCGCCCCGGAGGCGCAGATCTGGTCGGTCGGCACGTCCGGGTAGTTCGCGGCATTGACGGTGGTGCAGCTGGATGCCGTGCAGCGGGGCGACGACCCGAACACGATCTTGTCGGCCGGGTGCACCGTCGTGCTCGCGGTCGCGTCGGCCAGATGCCAGCCGTACTCGGCATCGGTGACGTAGCCGTCGCGGTCGTAAGAGGTCAGCGTGCCGCCCGAGCCAGTCGAGCCGGCGCGCTCGTAGTAGTTGGTCTCGGTCGCGTACTGGTAGACGGTCAGGTTGTTGTCCGGGTCGACGACGTAGTCGAGGTTCCAGCGGTAAGGCATCTGAGCCCACGACGAGGTGCCCGACGACGAGGAGTAGCACAGGTCGCCCGACTTGGGGCAGTACACCGGCACGTTCCAGGCCGAGCTCGTGGTCAGCGAGGAGGAGTTGCTGCCCGGCACGTGATCGGCGCCGAAGTAGTACTTGGTGCCGTCGGCAGTGGTGACGACCCAGTACTCATCGCCGTAGGTGCCGCTGATGCCGTTCACGCCGTTGGTCTCGAGCTGGATGCTCGTGCCGTCGTCATTCTGCAGATGCCAGGTACCGGGCCCGCTGCCGATCAGCGTTCCCGAGTGACCGGCCAGCGAGAGGGTGGCGTTCCATCCGTCCCAGCACTCGTCGCCGGCCTCGGCCTTGGTCGCGGTGCTGTCCTCGGCGCAGGGCTCAAAGGTCTGCTCGATGTATCCCGGCGAGTAGGTCCAGCCGTCACCGAACTGCGAGCCCTGTGGATTCTGCGCCGAGGTCTCGCCGTCGATCGTCTGCGTCGAGTAGCCGAGCGTGACATTGGGGGGCTGCCCGCCCAGCGAAGGCGGCACGTCGAGCGGGTAGCTGTAACTGAAGTCGCCGTCCTGGACGACCCAGCTGCCCTCCGGGTTCAGCGAGGTGGCGGCGTAGGTGCCCTGGGCCCCGCCGGGCGTGGAGATCGCCTCGACTACGAGCGGGCCGCTCGCCGCCGGGGCCATCAGCTGCCGGAGGCTGCGCTGGCCGGTGGCGGCCAGGCCCGGCATCGTGGCCGGCTGCGCTGCGCCGAACTGCACCTGCGCCGACACGGTCCCGGTGCCATCGTTGGTGTCCCGCAGCGGCGTCTGCGTGCGGCAGGCCGAATCCGCCAGATCCCAGGCCGCACAGGCGGGGAGCTCGACCAGCTTGAGCCGGGAGCCCCAGGAGCCGCCGTAGTTCTTGGCGAAGCGCGAGTAATTGAGCTGGACGCGCACAGCGCCCGACCCGGCTCCGGTCAGTTTCATGATCACGCCGTTCACGCCCGCGGCGGCCGCGGTCCGACGCGGCGTCACGGCCACGGTCACGGCGGCGGGGGCTGCCCCCAGACCGGACGACGCCGCGCGCGGCGCTGAGGCGCTCGTGACGGCTGTGCTTGCGACGGCGCTGACACTCACCGGGAGAGTCCCCGCCGCCTGCGGCCCGGACAGTCGCCTGCTGACCTCGCCGATCATCGCGCCGTGGCGGACGAGCGAGTCCTGCTGCAGCAGCGCGGTGCCGCTACCCGACGGCCACCACTGGTGCGCCGGCGACTTGTAGACCTGAGGCCTGACTCCGCCCGGCACCTTCGGCGCCGCCATATGCTCCCTGGCCAGCGCGCCCGCGTCCGCCGCAAGCGGATGCCCGCCCACCGACGGCGTCGATTCGAGCTTGCGCGGCTTCCAGAGCTTCCCCCGGTACACCGGCGGGTCGTACTTAGGCCTGGATGCGGCGGCGCTCGCCGGGCTAACCCCGGCAAGCATCGGAATGAGCAACCCCGCCGAAACCGCGGCGGCGATCCAAGCACGAGTGACACGCCGAGCCTGCTGCCGACCCACCAGGGCCTCCAGTCCCGCCCTCCCGTGGCGGCTTTGCGCGGGAGTCGCCATTTACGGCCGCAAGAAACATAGATCAGGGTTTTAAGGCTGACAAGGGTTGCATTTTTAGACATGGATGCTCTACTACCTACTGTAGTCGTTTAGGCATGTTTTAAGGTACGTTAAAGCGACTTAAATGACTGATCAGTAACATCCTGCATATGGCCATTAGCCTGCTAAAACGCCATACGGCTGATAATCTCCGGGCGGCGTGCGGAGCCCAGGAACGGGACTTGGGAGCGCTCGCCGTTCCTCGAAGGGAAGCGAAGATGCACAAACAGCGCATCGGTGGCCGCAGCCGGCCACGGCAATTGCAGCTGACAGCGGTCGTTCTGCTGACAGCCGCGCTGCCAACCCTTATGGCAGTCCCTGCAGCCGCAGCCGGAAAGACGCCGGCCCACCACGCTGCTAACACGCCAAGCGCGGCAATCCGGCGCGATATCTCGCCCAAGGCCGATCGACCCATTCCGAACGCCGCCGCCGCCAAGGCGGCACAGGTGCAGGCCAGGGAAAGCGGCAGGCCGGTGACGATCGCGGCCGACACGACCGCGGTCAGCCAGACCCGCGCCAACCCGAACGGCTCCTTCACCAGCATCATCACCGCGCTGCCGACCAGGGTCAGGGAGAACGGCCGCTGGGTCGCGATCAGCGCGAGGCTGCTGCGGACACGCCAGGGTCAGTGGCGCAGCGCGGCGGCAACCGAGCCCACCACGCTGTCGGGCGGCGGCAAAGGTCCGCTGGCGGTGCTGACGAATGCGGCCGGAGCGAAGCTGTCGCTCTGGTTCCCGGTGAGGCTGCCCCGGCCGGTCATTACCGGGGCGAGCGCCACGTACCGGTCGGTCCGGCCCGGCGTCGACCTGCGGGTGACCGCCAGCGCGGACGGCGGCATCTCCGAGCAGCTCATCGTCCGCACCCGGGCGGCCGCGGACGGTTCCTGGCTGCGCACGTTCGCTCAGCGCTACAGCTCCCCCGGCCTCCGGCTCGCCTCCGACGCCGCGGGCAACGTCCAGGCGATTGGCGCCCACGGCGTCGTGGCGTTCAACTCATCGCCGCCGCTGATCGTGAGCCCGATCCGGCAGGCAGGTCCGGCCAGGCATCCGGCCAGCCGGCCGGTGGTGGCCGGGCCAGACCAGCTCACGAACACCGTGCGCGCACGTGTAAGCCACAGTGAGATCGTCATGCCACTGCGCGGATCGCAGTTCGGTCCGCGGGCGAGCTACCCGGTCACGATCAGCATCTCGGTCGCGACCGACTCCGGGGCGGCGGCCAGCGCGCCATCGGGCGGCCGCATGTCGCCAGACGTGTCGATCAGCAGCGACCCGGCCAAGGCATCGGTCTCCGGGTACGACGAGGCGCAGGATGTGGGCGAGCCAACATCGAGCAGCTGCTCGGGCGTCAAGAACTGGAAGAGCACCAGCGTCACCAAGCTCGGAATCGGCGACAACGCCTTCGGATCGGCTGGGACCTGTAACTCGATCGGCTACTACCAGAGCTACTACGTTTTCGACACCTCGAGCATCAACAACTCGGCCTACGTCATCGACACCGCCGAGCTGCAGCTGACCGTCGTCTACAGCGCGTTCGAGGCGTGCAACGACGCGAAGGAGCCGGTGTACCTCCACTCGATGGGCGGCGGAAGCCCCATCGGCTCGGGCTCGGACGGCGCCAACGTCTCGGCCCTGGGCACCTCGTCGACCGTCGTTGACGTCAATCCGGCCGAGAACGACGAGTCGCCGTCCTGCGGCAACCAGACGGCCAAGTACACCGTGACCGGCAACATGCAGGACGCGACGACGCAGTGGACCTACGGCATCTCGGGCAACAACGCCACCACCGGATACGGCTTCATGCGGTTGTCGGACAACCCGTCGCTCGACATCACCTTCGACGAGGTCCCGGCCAAGCCGGGCGTCGATCAGTCCTCGCCGACGATGAAGGAAAACCCGTCCGACGCCAGCACCGCCGATGCCTGCAGCACCGCCGACCTGCCGCCGTTCATCGGGACCTCCGGGTCGATCCAGCTCAATGCCGACTTCACCGCCGGCATCAGCGGCGAGGACGTCATGCCCTGGTGGTCGGTTAAGAACTCGGCCGGCACGGTGACCCAGACCACGGCCGACACTAAGCAAGTCGCCCAGGGCGAGCACGACTATGTGATCAGCAGCCCGGTCAACGGAGACGAGTACTTCTGGGACGCCAAGACGATGGTCGACGCCAACGACACGAGCCTCCCGGAGCAGACATCGAGCGAGCTCGAGTGCTCGTTCGTCGTGGACGGGACGCAGCCCACAATGCCGGCGGTGTCCAGCTCGGCGTTCCCGCCGTCCGGGTCGACCCCCGGCACCACTCAGGTCGTGCCCGGCGCGTCGGGCACGTTCAACTTCTCCGCCAGCGATCCGCCCCCGTCCGGATGCAGCTCGTCCTTCCCGATCGCCGATGGCGGCTTCAGTTTCACGGAGGACACGTGCATCGCCAGCGGGGTCTACGAGTTCGAGTACTCGCTCAACCAGCAGCTGAGCTCGACCGTGACCGCGCTCGGCAGCGGGGGCACCGACAACTGCGGGACGCAGTCTGGGGCCGTGCCCGCCGTCAACCCGACCGGGGATCCGAACACTGACACCTCGGCCAACCCGAGCGCGACAACGACCGCCACCTCCTGCACGATCGACATCTCGCAGTGGGGAACGAACACCCTGTACGTGGCAGCGGTCGACCAGGCCGGGAACGTCTCGCAGAGCTACGATTACACGTTCTACGTGCCGTTCAGCCAGCAGGCCACGACCGAGCCCGGCGACGTCAATGGCGACGGCATCCCGGACCTGCTGGCCACCAACAGCGCCGGCAACCTGGTGCTGTACCCGGGCAACACCGACCCGACCCTCACGCCGCCGACCGCGAGCGTGGCGGCCGACGCCCCGTCGGTTTCCGGCCTCAACTGGAGCCAGGAGCAGATCGCGCACCGCGGGTCGTGGTCTGGGGGCGACGTGGACGACCTGCTGGTGCTCGACCAGCCGGACGGCAACCTGTACCTGTATAAGAACGGCGGCACGCCCACCGGCATGTTCGAGACCACGACGAACCAGAACCTCATCACGTTCCCGTCGTGCGGGACCGTCGCCGATCCCGACAACACGAACAACTGCTCGGGGTACCCGTCACTGTCCGCCGGCTGGCTCGACTTCAACCAGATACTCGTCCCCGGCGATGCCTGGGGCGGGGCGAGCGGCGGAACGACCTCGATCACCGAGGACACCGGCAAGCCGAGCCTGCTGGCCGTCGACCCCACGACCGGCGCCCTCTGGCTGTTCCAGGGCACCGGCGGCGCGCTGCAGAACCCGGTTCAGCTCGGGGCCAGCGGCTGGAACGACGTCACGCTGCTCGCACCTGGCGACGTCAACGGCCAGCTGACGCTGTGGGCACGGGTCAATAGCGGCACTGACGCCGGCGACGTCGTCAGCTTCCCGCTGGCGATCCCGGCCGGGCACGCCCCGACACTCGACCCGGCCGCCCCCGGCACCCTGGAGTCGCCGACCAGCGGAACGGTGCTCGACAACAGCGGCGGCACGGCGATCAGCCTGCCCGTCGCCAGCTACCCGCAGGTCGTCGCCCCGGCTCCGCTGTCGGGCGGCACCTGCTCCACCACCGACACGCTGGCCTGCCCCGGTCTCTACGCTGTGTCCAGCAGCGGCGAGCTGTTCTTCTACGCGGGCCAGGCGACAACCACCCCCGCCGACGCCCTCACCGGCACGTCAGCCGAGGTCGGCGACATCGGCACCGGCATCATCCAGCTCAGCTAGGCGGCACAAGGCGGTGAAGGGCGGGCCCCGCCAGGGGTCCGCCCTTCACCCATTCGAAAGGTTTCCCGCCGTAGGCTGTGGCGGACTCGGCATATAGTCGGGAACCGCAGGTCAGAAAGTTAAAATCCCGTCGGCGGGGCGTTTGGGCCCGCCGCCTTGGCGGCAAGAAGATCGCCATGCCGGGAGTGGGGCTCGCGCGGCTTTTGACCTCGCTAGTCTGGCGTAACGCCCCTGACGAGTGCTGTAGAGAGGCTTTTCCGTGTCCCACATGACGTATCCCGAGGCGATGGTGGTCGGGCTCATCCAGGGCGTCACCGAGCTGTTCCCGGTGTCCAGCCTCGGCCACAACGTGCTGATCCCGGCGCTCGTCGGAGGAAGCTGGGCTCGGGATCTCAATGTCTCGGCGTCGGAGTCGCCTTACCTCGCCTACATCGTCGGCCTTCACGTCGCCACGGCGATTGCCCTGCTGATCTACTTCTGGCGGGACTGGGTGAAGATCATCGGTGCCTGGTTCTCGTCGATCCGGGCCGGCCGGGTGACGACGCCCTATCAGAAGCTCGCCTGGATGATCATTTTCGCCACCATCCCCGTCGGCCTGGTCGGGCTGAAATTCGAGCACGTGTTCCGCGTGCTGTTCGGCAAGCCGATCAGGGCTGCGATCTTCCTCGTGGTCAACGGGCTCATCTTGTACGCCGGGGAGAAGTTCAGGACCCGTAAGTCCCTGCGGGCCGACGCCGAGGTGGCCGCGCAGCGCGTTCCCGCTACCGGAGCCGTGGCCCCAGCGGGAGCCCATGGTGGCGCTGCCCTGGCACACGAGCAGGGCGGCACGGTTCCGGCCGGCGGTGCCGTCGCCGCGGCAGCGGCCGGTGCGGGAGGCGGCACGGTCGGCACCCCGGTGCGGCAGGTGGCGTCGCACGCGTCCGGCAACCGGGCTAGCCGCATCGCCGAGCAGGCGGTTGCCCGGAGCTCTGACGAACGGCTGACCGCCATGAGCTACTGGCAGGCGGTGATCATCGGCTCGGTGCAGATCCTGGCGCTGCTCGCCGGCATCAGCCGCGACGGCGTCACCATGGTCGCCGGAATGTTCCGCGGACTGTCACGGGAGGACGCGGCCAGGTTCGCGTTCCTGCTGGCCACACCGGTAATCCTGGCCGCTGGCGTGCTCAAGCTCGGTGACCTCGTGACCCTGGGCAAGGGCATCTACGGCCCGATCATCGCGGGCAGCATCCTGTCCGGCGTCGGCGCCTACGTATCGGTCCGCTTCCTGGTCCGTTACTTCCAGACGCGAACGCTGACGCCGTTTGCGATCTACTGCGTGCTCTTCGGCCTGTTCAGCATCATCTACCTGCAGGTGAAGTAACCGCCTTAGGCGAGGAACGCGCTGGCGCCGCGGCCGACGAACCGTATCGGCCATATACGGATTTCGAATATTATCGGCGCTATGTCCGATGTGCCGCCGTCCCTGTCTGCCGTGAGCCTGCGGCTAGCCGGGCAGGTCGGGCAGGCCACGCTCGACCTGATCGCGGCCGATCCTGGCGGCCAGGCTGACCTGGACCAGCACGTCGGCGCGGTGCGTTCGGCTCTCGCCGACGCCGAGGCCGCCCACGGCCGGAGGGCGCACGCGGTGGTGGCCCGGGCGGCGGTCGATGCGCGGGTCGGCGCCGCGGGCTCCACTGGAATCGGCGACCTCCTGTCGGCGATCAGCCGCAGCTGCCCGGACGTGCCGGCTGCCGAGGCGGGCCAGCGCCTGCCGCTGGTCCTCCTGCTGCACTACGTCTGCGGTTTCCTGGAGGAGGCCGTGACCGGCGACTGGTGGCCGGTCACCGACGCCCAGCCCGACTGGGAGTCAATGCGGCTCGCCGCGCTGTGCCAGCTG
>Ga0209380_10000455_pt1 | contig 28762 bp, 25 predicted proteins | sample HubBroMetageWFT6_FD_188347 | JGI IMG/M metagenome (GOLD analysis project Ga0209380, IMG submission 188347) | Warmed and freeze-thawed soil microbial communities from the Hubbard Brook experimental Forest, New Hampshire - Hubbard Brook CCASE Soil... | ecosystem: Environmental > Terrestrial >... | reverse complement strand
CGAACAGAATCACTCCCGCCGGCTGCAGTCGCTTAAGCAGGGAAGTGAGGTGCGGCGTCATCTCCGCGCCGTCGAAGCCGACGATCAGAAGCTGGCCGATGGAGCGATGCATATCCAGACTCGTTTTTCGCCTTAACATCGAAGTCGACTCACTGGTGGCGAGGATCTTTTCCGATGATTAGTCTAACGCCGGACCCGTCAGGCAACTCTCTCGTTTGGAGAGCAAGGTCTGTCTTGAAACGCATTCCCTCAATCGGATCGCCAGCCCAAAGATTATCGGTCGAATACTCGCCACCGAGGAAGAACGGAATCCTCGGCATAAGTCTCTTTCCGATCGGCAGTGGTCCGTTCCCGGCCTGCCACTTGCTGGCAAGTGTCCAGCGAGTTTTGCACTGGTAGTCGCCTAATATGTTTTCCGCCCATCCTTCTATCGAATCGGCCACGGCTCTCGTTGTTCCAGTTTCTGAGTGGAAGTGCAGCACCCCCTTCGCTGAGAGGCAATACTGGTCCTGAAAAGCATCCTCGGCAAAAAAGAGGAGGCCTTCAGCGAGATCCCGGTAGCCGCCGCGCCAAAGGGAGTCAGCGTTCCATTCCTCCAAACTCATCCCGACAGCAGACGTGAGCGGGAAGACGTGTAACGCCGACTCGAAGGCATAGAAGCCATTCTTGCATTCCAACATGTGAAAAAGTTCGAGACCAGCCGGGTAAGGCTCAAGGATTTTCGGCAGAGCCGTAGGCCCGGGAGCCAACGGCTCCGAACTGATCGAAAGAAGCTTCTCTACACAGGTCATGGTCCGCAGCCTCAATCGATTTGCTTCTTCAGTTCCGCCAGCAAATTCAACGCCTCCAGCGGCGTAAGCCGGTTCAAGTCCACTTCGCGCAGCTTCTCCAGGACCGGCTCTGACAACGGAGTAAAAATCGTCAGCTGGGTCGCCGGAGGCGCAGCGCCGGGCGAAAGATGCTCGGTCAACTCGCGTTCCGCTGATTCATGCTCAGCGAGCACCTCGCGCGCCCGTATGATTACTTCATTCGGCAACCCCGCCAGCTTGGCTACTTCAATGCCATAGCTGCGGTCTGCGGCTCCGGGCTCAACCTTGCGCAGGAAAACGATCCCGCCACCGGTTTCTTTCACCGAGACGTGATAGTTCTTCACTCCCGCAAGCTGCTCGGCCAATTCCGTCAGCTCGAAATAGTGTGTAGCGAACAGAGTTTTGGCGCGCACGCGTGCGTGCAGATACTCGACAGCCGCCCATGCAATCGCCAGTCCATCGTAAGTGGAGGTGCCGCGGCCCACTTCATCCAGCAGAATCAAAGACCGCGCCGTCGCCGTGTGCAGGATTGCTGCTGTCTCCGTCATCTCGACCATGAAGGTCGAGCGCCCGCGGGCGAGATTATCGCTGGCGCCGATGCGGGTGAAGACACGATCGACCGCGGTGAGCCGCGCCGAGCGCGCCGGAACGAACGAGCCCATCTGCGCCAGAATCACGATCAGCGCCGTCTGCCGCAAGTAAGTGGACTTGCCGCCCATGTTCGGTCCGGTCAGTAGCAGAATGGTGTGCGTGGACGAATTCAGGTAAAGGTCGTTAGGCACGAAACGCTCGCTGCCTCCGGCCATCTCCTGCTGCTCAATCACGGGATGGCGGCCCTCGACGATCTCCAGTTCACCCGCGTCAGCTTCCGCCGAAGCCCTGTCCGCGGAGGCAACAAATTGCGGCCGGCAATAATTCCTCAGCGCGGCGATGTGGCCGAGCGAGGCCAGCACGTCTACCTCGGCCAGCGCCAGCGCAGTCTGCCGGATCCGCTTCGCCTCGGATGCAATTGCTGTGCGCAACTCGGTGAAGAGGCGCCGTTCGATCTCGACAATCTTTTCCTGTGCATCGAGAATCCTGGCTTCGTACTCCTTCAGCTCAGGCGTGGTAAAGCGCTCTGCGCCCACCAGAGTTTGTTTGCGTTCATAATCCTGCGGGACCAGGTGCAGATTCGGTTTCGAGACCTCGATGTAATAACCAAAGATGGAGTTGAACTTCACCTTGAGCGACCCGATCCCGGTGCGGCCGCGTTCCCGCTGCTCGATCTGTGCCAGCACCTGCTTGCTGTTGCGCGAGAGCTCGCGCAACCCATCCAGATCACGGTCCACGCCCGGCGCAATCACGCCTCCATCGGCAAAGCTGAGCGGAGGCTCTGGCACAATGGTCCGCTCGATGCGCCCGCGCAGGTCTCCCAGTTCGTCGAGCGATCCGTGCAAGGTCTTCAGGCGATCCGAGGCTAACCTTGCGACCGCGGACTTGACTGCTGGAATTTTCGCGAGTGACGCCGCGAGCGCCAGAACGTCCCGCGGATTCGCCGTCTCTAGGGTGACGCGGCTCAAGAGCCGCTCCAGGTCGAGAACGCCATCGAGCGCGCGCCGCAACTCCTCGCGTGCGATCGTGTTCTTCACGCCCGCTTCAACCGCATCCAGTCGCGCGTTGATCTCCAGAACATCGAGCGAGGGCCGCAGCAACCATGCCCGCAGCAGCCGCTTGCCCATGGGCGTCGCCGCGGCATCGATGGAGCGGAACAGGGTAACGCCCGCATCAGTCCCCGCGAAGAGAGGCTCAATCAATTCCAGGTTGCGGACGGTAACCGCATCCAACACCAGGCAGTTTTGCCGTTCATACCAGCCGATGCGGTCTACGTGATCGAGCGATCCGCGCTGGGTCGAGCGCACATAGTAAAGAATCGCGCCTGCGGCCGCCGCGGCGGCCGTCCTGCCGGCCAGCCCAAATCCTTCGAGCGATAACACTCCGAAATGATTTTCCAGCAGCGGAATGGCGTGGTCCGGAGCGAAGATCCAGTCGTCGAGGGGAGTCTCCGCACAAGTGGCCCCAGCGGCCCGAGGCTGCGGTGCTGGTGCCGGTGTCACTTGAGGAGTCAGGCCAGGCACGGGGGCCAGCGAAGATCGACTGCCCCTTACCTCGAACAGCGGTGCCGCCGACGCATACAACAATTCTTTCGGGCGTAGCTGCTCCAGTTCTTCCTGAACCCGCCGCAGTGCTCCTTCTCCTGAAAATTCCGTGGCACGAAACTCGCCGGTGGAAAGATCCAGCGCGGCGAACCCCACACGCTCGCCAACCTGCGCCAGAGCGGCCAGAAAATTGTTTTCTTCCGACCCCAGCAGCGAATCCGCCGCCGTCCCGGGAGTGACCACGCGAGTCACTTCGCGCCGCACCAGTTTCTTGGCCAGCCGGGCATCTTCCATCTGCTCGCAGATTGCCACCTTGAAGCCTTTGCGGATGAGCTTCCCGATGTAGCCCTCGGCCGCATGGTGAGGCACTCCGCACATGGGTACAGCGATGCCTTTCTCTTTATTGCGCGAGGTGAGGGTGATCTGCAGCTCCTTGGATGCGACAATGGCGTCGTCAAAGAAAAGCTCATAGAAATCGCCCAGGCGGAAGAACAGCAACGCGGTAGGATGTTCTTTCTTGACGGCGGCATATTGCCGCATCAGCGGAGTGGACGGCTCGGACATTTTCGGCAGCTCGGTTTCAGAGGGCTTGGCGCGGATTATAACAAGTTCAAGGAGCGAGGCCTCAATGTTTCAAGGTTTCAACGTACAAGACCGACGTTAGACTGTATTCTGTTTTTGAAACCTTGAAACTTTGAAACCTTGAAACTTTGAATTTTGAGACCTTGCTTGACGCGGCTTCTCCCGCAGTGTTTACCTAATACATGGAACTCCGTAAAGATCCCATCACTCGCTCCTGGGTCATGACCGGGGACGAGCCGGCTGAACACGCTCTGCGCCCTGAAACCGCCTGCCTTTTTTGCCCGGATGCTGCCCACGCGACGCAGGTCATTTCCGCTTTGCCCAGCTCGGCGGGCTGGTCGGCGCGGGCCATGGTGCATCCTGTTCCGCTCTACCACATCGAAGGCGAGCCCGGACGTCGCGGCGACGGCCTTTATGACCGCATGAACTCGGTCGGAGCGCATGAAGTGCTGGTTGAGAATCCGCGCCATGACCGCCAGCTTTGGAGTGCGAGCGACGATGAAATCGGGATATTCCTACGCCTCGCCGCCGAACGCATCCTCGATCTCAAACGCGATCCGCGCATCAAGTACGTCAGTCTCTACAAGGACTACGGGCCCAACGCCGGCCAGGAATTCGCTCATCCTACGTCGCAGCTTACGGCCACCATGTTTGTGCCGCGGCGCGTGCTCTACGAATTGCGGGCGGGACGGGAATACTTCACGGAGAAGGAGCGCTGCGTCTTCTGCGACATTCTGAATCAGGAAGAGCGGCAGGCCTCGCGGGTGATCGAGGCTCGCGGCGATTATGTTGCCCTTGGGCCATATGCGCCGCGGGTTCCCTACGAAACCTGGATTCTCCCTCGCAACCACGACGCTTCCTTCGAGCGCACGGGATTGTCGAAGCCGGGATTGCGCGTGAATCTTGCCGCACTTCTACGCCGCACTCTGCAGCGCATTCGAACCGTTACGGAAGGTTTCCACCTCGTGCTGCACACTTCGCCCAACAGCCTGCATCCTTCGAAGACCCTTGGTTATTGGAAGACCATTGACGACGACTACCACTGGCACATCGAGATCATGCCGGTCCTCGCTACCAAGGCCCGGTCTTATACTTTCAAGGAGGTTTATTATTCGCCGGTCAGCTCCGAGACCGCAGTGAAACAGCTGCGGGAGGCCAGAATTGATGGTTGAGGCTTGCGTGTCTGCAAAGCCTAGCAAAAATTCAGGGAGACCTAGTTGAGACACATACTCTGCGCGGTGTTGCTCCTTATAGCGGCGGTATCCGTTGCCCAGACTCCCAATAATGCCCCGACGGGTGCACCTTCGGTGGAAAAACAGAAAGTTCTCTGGCAAAAGCTGGAGTCTGCCATTCACGATGTTGACCAGAACCTTGATGGCGTGATGGGCGTGGCCATCGAAGACCTCAAAACTGGCGACCAGTACTTTCTCCGAGAAAACGAAGTTTTTGCCCAGGCCAGTTCGATCAAGATCACGGTCCTCGCCAACCTGTATCTCCAGGCCCAGCAAGGCAAGCTGAAGCTCACCGATCTCTACACGGTGCAGGTTTCCGACCTTGTCCCCGACAGCGACATCATGGGCGGGCTGACCCCTGGCGTTACACGCATCACCCTGCGCGATCTCGCAACCATGATGGTCGCGGTCAGCGACAACTCCGCCACCAACGTACTGATCGACCGCGTGGGCATGGCGAACGTCAACGCGATGCTCGACTCCCTCGGACTCGCGCACACTCGCCTGCGCCGCAAAATGATGGATCTCGATGCCGCCAAGCAAGGCCGGGAGAATGTTTCCACTCCGCGAGAAATGATGAGCCTGCTCGCGGCCATCTACCGTGGAAAGCTGCTGAATCAAGAGTCGACCGAGGACTTCTTCAAAGTGCTAAGCACCAACAAAGATTCGTGGATTCCCCGGGACCTTCCCGCCGGTGTGAAGATCGCCGACAAGCCAGGTTCGCTCGAAGCCGTGCGAAATGATTCTGGAATCGTGTTCGTCGAAGGGCGTCCTTACGTGATTTGCGTGATGGCCGCGTTCCTGGCCAACGAACGCGCCGGCGAACAAGCGATCAGCAAGATCTCTCTCGCGGCATGGCGGATGTTCGACCGTCTCAGCCGTGCCTCGGAATATGGCCGGGTCGTCTCGCCGGGTAACGGTGCACGATAGGTAAGTCGAAAAGTCAGGTACTTTCGAAGGCTACGCGGGGAACTGCTACTGCCTGCCTCCAGCCCGGCGCAGAACGCGGCCGATTTCGTTGTTGTTCCGGACCTGGGCCCACGTGAGGGCGGTATAGCCGCTCCGGCTGCGCAGGTTTACGTCTGCACCCGCTGCCAGAAGTGCCTTGACCACGTCCGGGTTGGCCTTGGGATTTCGGCAGGCGAGGATCAGCGCTGTTTGCCCGGTTTGATCCAAAGCATTTACGGCTAATGCATTCACTCCTACTGCGTTTACGTTGGCGCCCTTTTCCGCAGACAATAGCTGCTGCACCTTCTTCAAGTCTTCCTGCGCGGCAGCCCGCATAAGGTCGGTTTCGTCCGGATCGTCAAGAGTTTCGCCACCGCTTCCGAGATCGATCAGCCAGGCGATCGGAATGATCCGGACCACCTTGACTCCGATGTCGCCATTCATCTTCTGCCAGTCGTTGAGCCTGAAATAACCGCGCAACAGAGGCTCAATCTGAATCTCAACCGTCGACTGCCAGGCTGGACGCCCCACCGGGCGCCAGACTCCTGTGGCTTCGTCCCAAGCTTGCAACCGAAACACGCTGAAGCCGTCGGCCTGGTTCCACTCAAAGTGGGCATCCAGATTGCGAGCGAAGCCGCCGGGGCTAATCCAGAGCGCAGTGCAAACGACCAGCAAAGCCGCAACCAGGTAGGGCCACGATCGCCGGCCAACGCAACGAGATACAATGACCGCCGCCAAGCCAACCAGGGCTAAGGCCCCAAGCACGAACCCCGCGGCCATGAGTACTTCGCCAGCAGCGTTCCACCAGCGCAGGCGCCAATCCAGGAACCCGCCCTCGTCAAAATGCCAAAACGGATTGAGGTAAAGCGCCAGCAGACCAGCGACGAACAGCAGCGCGCCGATTTCCAGACTGGTGATTGCCCAGGTCGTGCGGCGGATGTGCTTGGCCGTCGGAGTGAGCATCAGTGTCTACCAGCAAGAGTATAGACACTGCGCGGAGGGCGGGGAATCAAAGGCGATACTACTTAGGGATTCACGACGATTTTCCCGAACATCTGGCTCTTCTCCAAATACTCGTGCGCCGCCCGCAACTCGCTGAGCGGAAACACGCGATCCACCACCGGCTTGAGGTGTCCGGCAAAGACGTGCCGCAACACTTCATGCAGCTCGCCCATGGTTCCCATGTAGGAGCCCAGAAGCGTCAACTGCCGGGCGAATAGATGCCGCAGATCAAGCGCGACATTCGGCCCGGTCGTTGCCCCGCAAGTCACCAGCGTGCCACCGCTCTTGAGGGACTTCACACTCTCTTCCCAGGTGGCGGCGCCCACGTGTTCGACCACGATGTCGACGCCTTCTTTGTTTGTAATCTTCCGAACTTCTTCGGAGATCTTCTGCTGGTAGTGGTTGATGCCAAAGTCGGCGCCCAGTTCGCGGCCCTTGGCCAGCTTCGTTTCATCCCCCGCGGTCGTAATCACGCGGCACTGAAAGAATTTGGCGATCTGAATGGCCGCGATGCCGACACCGGAACTGGCCCCGAGCACCAGCACGGTCTGTCCGGGACGAATGCCGGCACGGCCGACGAGCATGTGCCACGCGGTCACAAACACCAGCGGCACGCTGGCTGCCTGATTGAAATCGAGCGAGTCTGGAATCGGAATCACGTTCGCCGCCGGCACGGAAATGAGCTCACAATTCCCTCCATCCACGCCATTGCCCAGAACGGTGAATTCGCGGCACTGGTTTTGCAGCCCGGCAACACACTTTGCGCAATGTCCGCAATAATGCATGGGCGCGAGCAGCACTCGCTGGCCAGACTTGAATCCGCCGACGTACTCACCTGCCTCCACGATCTCGCCCGCCACGTCGCTACCGAGAATGCGAGGCAGCTTCACTCCCGGCAAGCCCTTGCGCACCCAAACGTCCAGATGATTCAGCGAACACGCCCGCACCCGTACCAGCACCTGATCCTTGCGCGGTTGCGGATCGGCGATCTCTTCATAAGTCAAAACTTCCGGGCCGCCAAATTGATGAATGCGAACTGCTTTCATAACGATCTCCTATGAGCTTGATCCAGACACAAGCATACTTGTCCAGATTCGGAATTCCCAATTGAGAATACGGTGAATTTTTTTGAGACCATCCGCTGGCCGTATCCGTCTGGCCAATATCCGACGTTGCGCGCTTCCCCCGAAGCAAGTTATGGTCGATGGATGACCGCAGAGGCAGAGGCATTTCTTCCCGCCACCAACGAATTCCTCGACTCGGTTCTCCGTCTTGAGCCGCGTGTCGCTGCGTTTGATTGCGATGGCACGTTGTGGTCCGGCGATGTCGGGGAGCGCTTCTTCGAATGGGAATTGAGAGCCGGCGAGCTCATTCCGGAGATCATGGTTCGTCCCCTGCGAGAGCGTTACGCCGCCTACACGCGCGGCGAGGTTGATGAAATCGTGATGTGCGGCGAAATGGTGACGATGCACCGGGGCATTTCAGAGCAGAGGATGATGGACGCCGCTGCCCAGTTCTTCGACCAGTTTTTCGTCGCGCAGATCTTTCCTGAGATGCGGGAACTCGTCCGCCGCCTGCGGAAAAACGGATGCGACGTCTGGGCGGTGTCTTCTTCGAATGAATGGGTGATCCGCGCCGGCATGAAGCACTTCGGCATCCCTGAAAACCATGTCCTGGCGACAAGAGCCGAAGTCGACAATGGCATCATTACCGATCGCCTGATCCGCGTACCCTCCGGCGCGCGTAAACCGCAGGCCCTGCGCGAGGTGGCGAAGAACGAGATCGAGGCCGCGTTTGGCAATTCCCGCTGGGATACGGAAATGTTGGCCATGGCGAAGCAAGCGTTTGCCATCAACCCGAACCCGGACCTTGAGTCTGCAGCCCGGCAACGAGGCTGGCGGATTTATTTTCCCGAGGGCACAGGTTCGCGCGGGCTCTAGCTGCCTGCGAAAGCTAATCTGCAATCAGTCTACGAGGAGTCGTAAGCTAGAGGCTAGAAGCAGCTCAAGATTCATGCCGTCCTCGCACACACCGCGCCGCATTGCATGCCTGCAACCCAGCGCAACCGTCATTCTTGCCGCCCTTGGGGAGCTCAGCCGCGTGGTAGCTTGCACTAAATATTGCGCCGATGTGGTTCCCGAAATCACAGCGCAGGCGCGGACTATCCTCGCCGACTCCTGGACTGCCAATGCCGAGCAGATTGTCGCAACTCAGCCCGACCTCGTCATTGCCTCGGTCCCTTACCAGGAGAAAGCGGTCATCGAAATACTCAAGTCTGGGACTTCGTTTCTAGGGCTTGCGCCCAGGAGTCTGGCCGATATTTATGCTGATATTGCCATCATCGCCGGAGCGGTCGGGGCGAGCGATCGCGGCGAGGAAGTCGTTGCCGGCATGGAGAGGCGCATCGAACAGGTCCGCGCTCAAACCAGGGGGTTAGCTCGTCCAAGAGTGTTCTGCGAAGAATGGGGCAAGCCGCTGATTACGTCGCAACCCTGGGTGGCGGAGTTGGTGGAGGCCGCAGGAGGCGAGTTCCTGGGCGTACCGGGACGGCAGATTTTGCCCGAAGAAGTGGGCCGCATGGATCCTGATGTCCTGATTGCCGCCTGGTGCGGAGCGGGCGACCGCGTCCCGCTGGAGAAAATCATCGCCGACCGCGGATGGAAGGGAATTCGCGCTGCTCTAACGTCCCGTGTTTACTGCATTCGAGACGAGTACCTCAACACGCCGGCTCCCACGCTTCTGCCAGGCCTCGACGCGCTGGCGTTTGCGATTCACCCCGAACTTTTTGCCTGCACGAAAGGAATCCGCCAGATTACCTGGGTTCGATCTTCCACAGCCGCGAATCTCCCACTCTGAGTTAAGATTCTCCTCATGCCTGTCACCACTAGAATCGAAGAGGTTCGCAACGAAATCGCGGCGCTCGCTCAAGCGGCGCCTTCGGCTAAGGATCTGATGCAAGGGGTCTGCAAGCTCTTAAACGAGCGCATGCTTAAGTACAACTGGGTTGGCTTTTACATGCTCGAACCAGGCGCCAAACCACCCATGCTGGTGCTTGAAGCGTTCGTGGGCGCCATGACTCCGCACACGCGAATTCCGCTCAACCAGGGCATTTGCGGAGCGGCCGCTTCCAGCGGGAAGACGATCGTAGTAGACGACGTCAGCAAAGATCCTCGCTACCTGGCATGCTCCCTGGAGACGAAATCCGAAATCGTTGTGCCTATTTTCGTGAAGGGCCAGGTCGCCGGCGAACTCGACATCGACAGTCATTTCCCCGCTGCGTTCGGCGCTGAGGACCAGAAACTGGTCCAGTACTGCGCCGAGGTTGTAGGGAAAAAGATTGAGAAGTCTAAGTGAGCTTCGAGAAGGTCAAGGCTGGGGTGTGCGAGATCAGGCGCGTCGGGCTGAATTCTGTCGCCAGCGCGACGCATGCTGCCACTCTCTCCAATCGATAGTCTATGAAACGGGTCGTCGCAGCGGTGATCGAAAAGGATGGCAAGCTGCTGGTGTGCCAGCGGACGCGACATCAGACCATGCCGCTCAAGTGGGAATTTCCCGGCGGAAAAATTGAAGAAGGCGAGCAGCCCCGCCATGCCCTGCGACGGGAGTTGGACGAAGAACTAGGAATCGATGCCACGATCGGCGACGAGATCGCGCGCCTGCAGCATACCTACCCGAACGGCGCCATGGTTGAACTGCGATTCTTCATCGTTCGCGAATACAACGGCGAAATCGAGAATCGCATCTTCCGCGATCTGCAGTGGTCGGCTCCGAAGGACCTGGCATCGTATGACTTTCTTGAAGCCGATGCTTCCCTGGTCAGGGATTTAGCAGCGGGAAAGCTTCTTTAGGCGGGGTGACGTGCGGATAGCCCATCTCCTAAAGCTCGGCGCTAACCGCCACTTCTCAACGTCCAGAACCACGCAATCGTCAGCCCGATCATGACGATCGTTGTCAGCCACGCGATGGCGTTGAATAAACGCGTGTTCACGTACTCACCCATGAGTTCTTTCTTATTGATCAGGAGCAGCATAAAGATCAGTACGAATGGCAACACTACCCCGTTCACGACCTGGGACAATACAGCGATTTTTACCAGGGGCAGTCCCGGTATAAGAAGAACGGCTCCCCCGGCCACGATCAATAACGTGTACAACCAGTAGAAGACGGGAGCCTCGCCGAACTTCTTGTCCACGCCGGATTCAAAGCCCAACCCTTCGCACACGGTATAAGCCGTGGAAAGAGGCAGAATGGACGCTGCGAAAAGTGAGGCGTTGAACAGCCCGACGGCAAACAAGATGTAAGCGTACTGCCCGGCCAGCGGCTTGAGTGCCTGGGCAGCGTCGGCGGCATACTTGATGTCACGGTATCCGTGCACGTAGAGCGTCGCGGCGCAGGCCACGATGATGAACCACGCCACTACGTCGGTAAAAATGCAGCCCGCGATCACGTCCCAGCGCGAGGCCTTGAGCCCGCGCCGGGTCACGCCCTTTTCCACGACCGAGGACTGAAGATAAAACTGCATCCACGGCGCGATCGTGGTCCCGACCACGCCAATCACCATATACAAGTAGGCCTGTTCGCGGAACCTGGCCCACTCGGGCGGCTTGAAGGTCGCCACGGTTGCGACTTTCCATGCCGGATGCGCCAGCGCTCCGGCGAAGATGTAGGTGATATAGAAGAACGAAGCTGCCAGGAAAACCTTTTCAACGCTCTTGTATTGGCCCTTCACCACGATCAGCCAAACGATGAGGCCACAAACCGGAACGGTCACATAGCGTGAAAGCCCGAACAATTCCAGGCTGGTTGCGATGCCAATAAATTCGGTGACCACGTTGCCGAAGTTGGTGATCAGGATTCCGAGCATCATCAGAAAGGTGATGCGGAGCCCGAACTCTTCGCGGATCAGGTCGCTCAGGCCCTTGCCTGTAACCGCGCCCATGCGGGCGCTCATTTCCTGCACCACAATCAGCGCCAGCGTGACCGGGATCATGGTCCACAACAGGAGAAATCCGTATTGCGCTCCGGCCTGGGAATAGGTCAGGATGCCGCCGGCATCGTTGTCGACGTTCGCCGTGATGATCCCCGGTCCAACTACCGCCAGGAACAACAGCGTCCGGCCTCTCCAGCGTTTCCAAAGCTTCATGCGAGTAATTCGCCGACATAAGAATTAAAACAACCCGGGACAGGCCTGCACTCTACGATTCCGGGCGCGCAGGCTGGCTCAAGGCGGCAACAGAATACATGGGGAGCCCGTGTGCGGCATAGACGAAAATGAAAGATTGCTGAGAAAAGAATCGAAACCGCAAACAGGTTAAGATGTTCTCTGGCTTGGACTGCGCAGGCCAAACTCCGGATGACGAAGAACTCCGCGCGCGCCTTTTACCTTTTAATTGCCCTCATCGTTCTCCTGCTTGACCGCTGGACGAAGCATGTCGTGGCTCAGCGCATCCGGCTTTATGCTCATATCCAGGTTATCCCCGGCTTTTTTCAACTCACGCATACCGAGAACACTGGCGCGGCCTTCAGCTTGTTCGCCGACTCGACGTTGCCCTGGAAAACGGGATTGCTGATCGCCTTTTCGGTGATCGCGTTATTGGTGGTCTCGGTTCTGCTCTGGAAAAACAACCATGCTCACGTGGTTACCGGCGTTGGGTTGGCGCTGATTATGGGCGGAGCTTTGGGGAATCTCTGGGATCGCCTGGCCCGCGGTCGGGTGGTCGACTTTCTGTTGTTCTATGTGAAGCACTATCAATGGCCGGTCTTCAATCTTGCGGATAGCGCTATTGTGGTCGGGGCGGGATTGCTGGTGCTGGAGATTCTGTTTCACAAATCCAGCGCGCCTGAAGAATCGTTGCTGAACTGAATTCGGGAACCAGCTGCTCGAAAAAAGAGAGGCAAGAAAAGAATCGGGCCGCGCGAGCGCGGCCCTTCCTGCAACTGCTGTGCTAGAGAACGTCCGGCACTCTCCTTTTGATCAGCCTTAACGACTTATTGGCAGACTGGCCAACGGCGTAGAAGAAGGTTGCGGACTGGCTGCCCACGCCGAATGTCTCCGCTGCCACTACGGTCGTAGTGCCGTCAAGAGTGACCTCCACAAGATAGGTGCCTGCTGGTACGGTGACCGTTCCTTCCGCACCCGGCTTCGCGGTTACGGTAAAGGTTTTGGGACTCGTGACACCCTCCTGGGTGAATGTCGCGAGCAATTCGCTGTCCGCAGCGTTAGACAAGACGAATCTCGCGTCGCGGGGTGCTACGATCGACAGGTTGTCGGTGAACTGCAGCAGAGCCGGCGAGCCGCTGCTGAGTGCGATCACCGCCGATACGCTAGCGCCCGCGGTCAGAGTCACTTTTGAGTCGATGATCGGTGGATTCGTGCAGGGCGCCAGGGTGTTCGATTCACTGACCAGCACCTCATACGTGCCCGGGGAAAAACTGTACGGTCCCGCGATATCTTCGAACCCAAGGTTTCGCGGGATGCAGGTGTCGCCGTTAATCAAAACATCGACCGGGAAAGCAGGGTTGAGATTCTCGGCGACATCCCGTCCGGGAATACCGTGGACAATGTAGAGATACGCATTGTCGGCGGCGAAGCTGGACGCGACCAGAGCAAAGCAAAGAGCTGCAAGTTGGCAAACGACACGTGTGCGAAGTCTCATAAGTCTCCTTAAAGTTTTCATGGTTCAGTGCTGATTTGGGGGATGAACTGCTCCTCCGCGTAGGACGGCTGCGTCAGAGCAATTCACGGCTTCACTCTACTGAGATCTCATCCGGGAAGCTGTCTAGCTTCGTTTGACTCAAACCCTCGACCCAGGCGGAAGTTGTGTAGATTTGTAAAAAAAGAATCGTGTAGAGAAAGCAGACTGGCGTTCTTGCCGGACGTTCTTGCGGGAGCCAGGTCCTTACGGCGTGCCGTAAAGCTGCTTGTACACGCTGGCATTCCGCATGATGGCCTGAACGTACTCGCGGGTCTCGGTGAAGGGAATCGATTCCACGAACTCCTGGGGATCGCGATATTTGCCCTGGTTCAGCCAGTCTTCGACACGGTCTGATCCGGCGTTGTAGGCGGCGAGGGCGTATTCGGGCGATCCGCCGAACTTGTCAACCATGCCGCGGAAATAGCGCGTGCCCAATTCCAGATTTACCGCAGGCGTGTACAACTGGCTGGCGGTATAGCGCTTCAGCTTCACTTCCTTGGCCACGAGTTTGCCGGTCTTCGGCAGCAACTGCATCAGGCCGACGGCATTGGCCCGCGAGACCGCGTTGGGATTGAACTCCGACTCCTGCCGGATTAACGAGGCAATGAGGTAGGGGTCCAATCCATTGGCTGCCGCTGACCGTTTCAGATCGGTCCAATAGGCTCTGGGAAAAAGCGCTTCCCAGTATTTCCGCGGCAGGTCAGGAATGTCGAGGGCGAAATAATTTGGTGCGGAATGCTTCATGACCTCGATGGCCTGGTCGTAGTGCCCAGTCTCGTCGTACAGTTGCGCAGTTTCTGCCGGGCCCCAACTGCCACCGACGGCCGCAGCGGCGGCCTGTAGTTCGCGCACGGCAAAATCGACGAGACCGCCATTGCCGAGAAGCTCTGCTTTCTGCACGTGCAACTCATCTGACGGTGGCTCCGAGTCGGCCACTTTGCCGCTGATGTCCAGGGGCGGCACGCGGTCGAGCAAAGCGAAGGTTGTGGTTGCATCGGCTGCCCCTGGGAGATGCTCCAACCTTTGCCGTCCCAGTTCCGCGTAATAGAAGTTGCGATAGCGGTCCGAAAGCTTCTGATAAAAGGCGCGGGCCATGAGGGGCTGGTTGTCTTCCTCAGCTAGGCGGGCGCGCCAATATAAAGCCGCAGGGGTTTCCGAGCCGGTAGGATACAGCGAAATCTGTTCTTCGAAAGCTTTCTCGGCTTCCTCGTTGCGTCCCTGCCGCAGAGTGAGCCATGCGGCTTTCCAATGCACGTAGGAAGCGCGCGGGCCGTTAGGAAAACGCACTTGGGCCTCACGAAAAGCGTCGAGCGCCTGGTCGTACTCGTGATGCACGAGGTGCAGATTGGCCGCAGAAAGCAGCGCCTGTTCGAGCCACGGACTCGTCGGTGCAGCCTGGCGCAGTTCATCGACGGTACGGTAAAAAGCGTCGTTGTCATTGGAGGCGAAGTCAATTTGACCCAGCAGATACAGGCGATGCGCATTGATTTCGCCGCCTTCACCAGTGAGCAGGGCGAGCACCAACTTGGCGTCGCGGTTCTTGGTGGCGTGATGCAGCGCCTCGGCTAGAGAAAGTTGAATCGAAGGACGAAGATCAGCACCGGCTTCGTTCACCAGGGTGCGATATTCGTCCGCCGCTTCGGCGTAGCGATGCCGGCTCATCAATCCATCGGCACGGGTTTTAATTTGTGTGAAAGTCGGGGGCGGCACGCCGGGCAGCTTCTTCAGCTCGAGATACGCCGCATCCGCGTCGGCGCTGGCCGGCATTGTGTAATAGATGTTCGCGAGCGTTTCGGCGGCCTTCGCGTTCTGGCCCGCGGCGGCGTACGCCCGACCGAGGGTGAGCTCCAGGTCAGACCGCACCGGCAAGCGGTCCTGTTCCAACAAAGTTGCCGCTTCCGCCGCTTGTCCTTCCGCCAGAAGTACCCCGGCATAGCTGACATGGGCATCCCGCACCAGTAATGAATCCGGATGGGTTTTGGCAAAATCCGCCAATGTTGCCAGCGCCTCTGCCGTGTGCCCGGTTTGAAGGTACGAGGTTCCGAGATAGTAGTCGACATAATCGCCGAGGTCGCCGGCGTGAACCTTGGCGCGGTTCAGCGGGTCGATGGCCTGGGCAAAGTTCCGATCCAATACGTGCGCGTAGCCAACTACCAGCCAGGCCAGAGCTCCGGCATCTTCTTTGGCGTGAGCCCGGGCATAGGCTTCAACTCCGGCGTAGGCCTGGAGCGAGCGATCTTGTAGAAGCTGTTGCGCCATGGGCCGCAAGCTGGCAGAAGCCACGAAGGCCTGCCGCATACGCCGGACCCGCGGGGAGATCGTCCTTGGCTTTCGGGTGTTGACGGGGTGGCGCTTCACGGCGCCGGGTGTCGGCGTTGCGGGCTTCTTTCCGGCGGGCGCCTGCGTAGTCGGGCCGCTGCTTCTGTCTGTGGCTTTGTTGCTGCTCGCGGCACCCTGAGCAGCTGGTTTCGGCGGAGGCGTATCAGCCGGGCTCGGAACGGAACTGGGCGCAGGTTGCTGCAAGGCCTCTGCCGGCGGAAGTAGAACGCCGACGAAGCCGCACAGAGCCAGGGCCGCGAGCGTCCACAACCTCGAACCTGATGGCACTACGTTTGTTTTTTGCGGAGACACGCTACTGCCAGAACCTTCTACTATCAGATGATGCCGCAACTCTAGCGGCGGAAATTTGAACCCATGATGGAAATGTCATCTTCAGCCAGACTGCGCAGCAACTCGCTCTGAAAATAGTCCGCGCTGGCGGCTGCCGTATTGCCGTACCGCTTCTGAAACGTACCGCGGCTCTTGTCGATATCTTCTTTGAGCCGATCGTACAAATCCTTGTTGCGGCGGCCCTCTGCCACTTTCGCCTGGTTGTAGAGCTTGATTTCATCCACCAGCAGGCGGGCGAACCGTTGCGCCTTGCGATGGACGTCGGCGTCTTCCGGCGACAGTCCAGCCAGGGGATCGGTGGCCGCAGCCGGTGCGGCTGCGCTGGCGACGTGTGCCGACGCCACTTCCACAACTTCGGCGGCAGGTTCGGGTTCGACAACCTTCGCGGGCACATGTTTGGGCGCGTGCGACGCGAAGGGATCGGAAAACGAAGAAACCGTTTGCACCGGCGCGCTCTCAACCCGGCTCACAGGTTCGTTGTCTTCCCGCGCCGCTGCCTGCTTGCGGAGCGACGTTACTTCCAGCCATGCGCTGGTTGCGACCACCAGCAATTCCAGGGCATCCGGATCCAGCTTGCCGCTGTCGCCACCGTCGGCGTAAACCAGGGCTGCCACTTTGTCCTTGAGCGCCAGAGGCAAAACCAGCACCTGCTCATTGGCGGGGCCGCCGAACTGTTGCACGAAGCGCCGGCCCATCTCGGCAATGTTGCCGGGCGTTGCGACGCGGTTCTGGTAAGTGTGCGCCACCGGACCGGCACTAAGGTCGAGAGAAAAATCCTTGACCAGTTCGTCATCGCCGAAACCGCGGCATTGCCATCCCGACGCGGCTCCTGCTTTCACGACGAACAGGGCGATGCGCGAACAATATGCGCTGCCGGTGTCCAGAAGGGCCCGCAGGATCTCCTTCTGGGTCGATCCCGCATGGATATTGGAAACGGCATGAACGAGGCCGCTGGAGTCATGAGTGGCGCCGGCGGCAGAACCTTCGCTCGCCCGAGCGGGCAACGCTTCCAGCACCTGCTGCACAATCTGCGACTGCAGTTGCGGGATCTGCGCCTGAAGCACCTGCGCCACGGCATGCTCGACTACCTGCCGTACCTCGCTCTGCTCGATCACCTTCTGTTTCTCGTTCTGTCGCGCCATGCCTGGAGAATCCTAATCCCTTCGAAATCGCGCACCGCTAGCAACACCGGTCCGAGCCGAGCCCTAAGTGCTGATTATACGGCACTTGTGTGGCTGCCCCAGAGTACGCAAGGACGTGTTCGACCGCGTACCTCGAGTCTTACCATGAGTCTCCCTCGACTCTATCGCAAATATCATCCTGGCCGAAACCTGAAACAGGATTGGGCAAACACTTCGGTTACCAAGTAGAATAACAGTTCAGTTTCAGCGCCGAGGTTCGGACTCGCAAAATACTGCATCGCCAAGAGAATGGGAGCCATCCAAAACAAACTAGAAGGGCCTGTCAGTGATGAACTGACCCTGGTACAGGCCGCCAAGAAGGGCGACGACTCAGCCTTTGAAGAGCTGGTTCGCCGCTACGACCGCAACGTTTTTAGGATTGCGCAACACATCACGCAAAACCGCGAGGATGCGGAAGATGTGGTGCAGGAAGCTTTTCTGAAGGCGTACGGCAACTTGGCGAAGTTCCAGGAGCAGTCCAAGTTTTACACCTGGCTGGTGCGCATCGCCGTCAACGAAGCGTTGATGAAGTTGCGCCGCAGGAAGCCTGAACGTACGGTCTCGCTCGACGAAGACATCAAGACGGAAGATGATTCTCTTCCGCGTGAGATCGCGGATTGGAGCCCCAATCCGGAGCAGCAGTATAACCAGGCGGAACTGCGGGAGATTTTGAGTAAGACGATCCAGGGCTTGCCCCCAGGGTTCCGGACCGTGTTTGTACTGAGGGACGTGGAAGGACTTTCGACCGAGGAGACCGCGGCGGCGCTGGAACTGAGCGTACCCGCGGTGAAGTCGCGGTTGTTGCGGGCTCGCCTGCAACTTCGCGAGCGCCTCGGCCGGTTCTTCCAGAAACGCGAGAGTGGAGATGGCGAACAGTGAAATGCTCTGAATTTTTGCACGAGCTGACCAACTATTTGGACGGCGTCCTCGACGAACCTACAAAGGTCGAGTTAGAGAATCATCTTTCCTGGTGCCACAACTGCTATGTGGTTTGCGACACGACGAAGAAGACCATCGAGATCTATCGCGACTCCCAGCTTTACGAACTTCCCGAAGACCTCCGTACCCGCCTCCGTTCCGCCATCATGACGAAGTGCCAGCAGCACAGGAAACGTGGGCCGGAGAGCGTGTAAGCCAGCCTTCTCGATCCTGAATGGGCCCCTAAGCCGGCCCTGAACTGGAATGAACCCGGCGCTCCCCTTGCTTGATCGCTTATAATGGGAGCGCGCCCCGGGGTATTCCATGCAGCGCTCGCGAAAGATAGCTCTTCTTGTCTGGTTGTCCACTCTCTGCCTTAGCTCGATTCTTGTTTACGGTCAAACTGGCGATCCCGGGCAATTACGAAAGGCCGCGCCCGCCTCGGCGTCCCAAACGGCATCCCAAACAACGAGCGATCAGACGCCTGCGCAGGATGCTCCGCCAATTCCTGCCAACGCACCTCACATCAGCCAACAGACTCGGTATGAAATCATCCGCGAGTTTGAAACCCAGTTGGCCTATGCGCGGACGGCCTTTCCAATGGGCACAAAAGGACTGCTGCTGAGGGACGGTGTGATCACGCCGAACGGTGAAGAATTGCGGCAGACGCTCACCCTTTGGGGGCCTGCGGTGAAGCCCGGCGATCCGGCGCACATTTCCTATGTGCAGATCAAGGGTGACCATATTCATTTTGAGATCAATGGCGGCCCGGTGCATCGGAAGAAGTGGTATCAAAGAGTAGAAGTTACCGGCGCCTATGGTACGCCGGTCAATGGTTCGGACGAGCAGCAGACTAATCCGCACGGTACGTTCGTCGACCTTTATTTCGACAGGCATGTTCCCGAAATGACTGTGCAGCAACTGCGGGCGTTGCTCTATCCCGTGCTCGATTTCAATGCCAAGAATAAAGAGCAGGCCTACCTCGATACCGTGCCTCCCAAGGTGAAAGCGGCGATCCAGGCGCACCACGTTCTGGTGGGGATGAATCAGGAAATGGTGCTCCATGCCAAAGGCAAGCCGCCAAAGAAGGTGCGTGAGCGGGAAGGTGAGACGGAGTACGAAGAATGGATCTACGGCGAACCTCCGGCGGATGTCGATTTCGTGCGCATCGTGGGAGATGAGGTGGTGCGCGTGGAGACCATGAAGGTGGACGGCGAAAAAATCGTGCGCACGAAGAAAGAAGTCATTCTAGAGCCGTCAGACAAGGATCGGGACAAAGAAGCGAAGAAAGAACCGGCAGAGCGTCCCGCGAACGCCCCCACTCTGCGGCGGCCTGGAGAAGACTCGCAGGACGTACCCAAACCGGCTAACGGAGCCTCGCCAGTCCCGGCCATGCCGCCGCCTGATTTGCCTCAGCCTCCAAGTGAGCCCAATGACGCTCTGCCGGCGCCATAGCATTGAAGTGCTCAGACGCTATCTCGCGGCTACGGCTGATCCGGCGTCCGCGAATGAAAAGGCCAGCGCTACATTCGGGAACTCCTGGCCGTCGACTTCCACATAAGGATAGACGAAATAGTTCAGCGGTTTCCCCTCCTGTGAGGGGGTGAGTCGCAGATCGCGGCCCATGCTGAACTGCATCCGGTTCACGTCGTGAGAGCCGAAGAAGTAGTCACGCTTTTCCGGGTGCTTCCACGCTTCGGAAATGTCCACCGGAATCCATCCTTTACTATCAATCCAGAAATCAGACCAGCAGTGGTATCCGGCGATCTCGGCGGTGTGTTTGTCGGGCGGTAGAGGAAACCCGATCTCAAAGCGGGCGGGAATCCCTTGGGATCGCGCCATGGCGATGAAGAGGGAATGGAAGTCGGTGCAGTTGCCCTTCTTCGCGTCGCAGGCGTAGAGCACGTCGCCGTGGCCCCATCCGGTTCCCGTCTTGTCGTAGCGCATGGTCGTGAAGACGTAATCGTAGATAGCACGGGCTTTGTCGAGCGGCTGCGTCTTGCCCTGAGTGACCTTGGCCGCAAGATCGGCTGGCAAGCCAGTGACGGGAACGAGAGTATCGGGCTGAAGGTCTAGCTGTTTTTGTTTGGATGAAAGTGAAAGGGCAAGCGCTTGCGGCTGGGTTTGGCTGGGCGCTATACGCTCATGGCGCACCACGTCATATTCCACATCAAAGTGCAATTCGGTCTGCGACGAGCTCGCCTCGGCATAATAAATCTGGTTGCCATATCTAGACTCGACGGTCTTTTGCAACGGCAAATCGCCTTGGGCTGAGATGATCTTTACTTCTTGATAGGCATCCGACTGCGCCGCCGGGATCCAAATGCGGACCTTTTTTCCAACAGGCAGATTCCTCACCGTGAAGCCGTAGTGAAATGTGAAGTGGCGGGAATCTTGAGCCAAAGAAGACAGAGCGAAGACGAGAAACAGCGATGAGACAACGCAAAGTTTGCGCAGCATAGGCGGCGTCCTTTCATGTTCTCACCTGAGAACTGGGAACTGAGCACAGGTTGGAAACGACACACGGGCGTCTTAGAGGGAACGCCGTCAAGTGAAGCCGCGCTGGGGTATGCGCATGGGGGTGAAGATGCCGAAGGGAATCCGGCGATGCGGTATTTTAGCAGAGCGCAAGCGCACGCCGTAGACTTCAGGACGCGCTCCTTGTTGATCCGTTAGAATCTCAACGTGGCTATCGCCATCCAATCTCGCGACCTCCGCAAAACCTACGACGGCAAGGTTGAAGCCGTGCGCGGGCTGAACCTCGAGATTCAAACCGGGGAATGTTTTGGTCTTCTTGGTCCAAACGGAGCAGGGAAGACGACAACCATCGAGATCCTGGAAGGCTTGCTGCAGCCGACTTCGGGCGAGGTGTCGATCTTTGGACACTCCTGGCGCGAGAATGCGCGAGAGATGCGGGAGTGGCTGGGGATTTCGCTGCAGGAGACCAGACTTTCAGAAAAGCTCACAGTGCGGGAAACCGTCGAACTGTTTGCCAGTTTCTATCGCGAACCGCGGTCATGTGATGAGGTGCTCGAGCAGTTGCAGCTCACCGAAAAGGCAGACTCCTGGGTAGGAAAGCTCTCTGGCGGGCAGAGGCAGCGTCTCGCGGTGGCGACAGCGCTGGTGTGCAATCCGAAGATTCTTTTTCTGGACGAGCCGACCACCGGGCTTGATCCGCAGAGCCGGCGGCAGTTGTGGGACATCATTCGCGAATTTCAGCGGGCCGGCGGCACCGTGTTGCTGACCACGCATTACATGGATGAAGCGGAGCGTCTGTGCGACCGGCTGGCAATTGTCGATCACGGACAGATCATCGCCGAGGGTTCGCCTTCTGATTTGATCGAGCGCCTGGGCGGGCATCACGTGGTGGAGTTTGCCGTTAGCGCAAGAGCGGCTGGGAATTCGGATGGTGCTGTGCTCGAGGCCTGGCGCGCGCTGCCGAGCGTAGAGTCGGTTCGTGAGGATGACGGCATGGTGGCGCTGAGCGTGAAGGAGCCCCATTTGACGATCCCGGCGCTGCTGGATGCGGTCGGGAAGCAGGGGAGCGAGTTGCAGCATCTGACCACGCGGCAGGCTAGTCTGGAAGATGTGTTTGTCCGGCTGACCGGGCGGCATTTGCGGGAAGAGTGAGGCAAGTGAAAGGACGGGCACGACGGTGCAGAAACATTTTCGCTACATAGTTCTTCTGGCCATAACGTCAGCGGTGATGCTGGGCGGGCTGTCTGACTTTACGCAGGTTTCGGCGGCTGAGTCGCCCAAGGTCTTTCCTCCATTGGAACAATGGAAGGCCGAGGTGCTCGCGGGAGATGCGACGGCTTTGAAGGCCTTCTACAGCGCCGATCCCGTAGCGCACGTGATGGCCAACGGCGTCAACACCGATACCGACGCGGACGTGAACTTCTGGCTGGGGCTGAAGGCGCGAAGCATTACCTTACAAATGGTTGCAGTGCTTGACCGGCCCAAAGGCACAAGCGTTGTTTTTAGAGCCGATGTGCAATTGGCGAACGGCGAGACTCTCAGCGTGAGCGATGGCCAGATGTGGCGGAAGCAGGGAGAGCAGTGGCGACTGATGAGCGTGGAGCGAGCGGACGCGCCTCACCTGAAACAGCCGTCGGACATGAACAAGAATATCTATCCTGCGGATGCGGATGCGCACGCGGAGATCAAGGAAGCCGAGGAGAAAGCTGCCAGGGAGCACAAGCGCATGCTGCTGGTCTTCGGCGCCAATTGGTGCTTCGACTGCCACGTTCTGGATCTGGCGTTTCACCGGCCGGATTTTGCCTCGGTGATGGCGGGTTATGAAGTGGTGCACATCGACTTGGGGGTCGATGAGAAAAAGAATGCCGACCTGGTAAAGCAGTTCGGTACTACGTCGGATCAAGGCATTCCTACGCTGGTGGTGGCCGAAAGCGACGGCAAGGTGGTATTTAGCCAGAAAAACGGCGAATTCGAAGACGCGCGCTCTATGACACCTGAAGCGCTGCTCGAGTTCCTGAACAAGTGGAAGCCACAAACGAATTAATTGTTTCGCGCAACTTGTTTCGCGCCAGTTGTGTCATCCCGAGCGGAGCGAGGGACCTTGGTGTTTGCCTCGTAGCGGCAATACAGGCGGCGCAAGCAAGAACCAAGGTCCCTCGCTGCGCTCGGGATGACGAGATAATGAGGATGACGAGGGCGTTTTGGAGTCACGCTTGTTTTGGAGTCATGCTTTATGAGTGTTGCCGAGCAAACACCCGTTGTAGAACGAAGGGTTCCGCGGAATCGGCCGCCCCGGCGAAACGGGCGCTGGTCGGGATACCGCCATCTACTGAAGGCGCGCATGTTGGAGCTAAAGCGTGAGCCGGAAGTCGTGTTCTGGGTGTTTGTGTTTCCGCTGTTGCTGGCGTCAGGACTGGGGATTGCCTTCCGCAACAAACCCGCCGAGGCCATACCCGTCGCCATCGCTCGTCAGGATCTCACTCAGCCTTCCCTGGTTGTTTCATCCGAAATTGAATCCATACTGAGGCACTCCCCGCTTCACACTTTCAAACCGCAGTCACTTCTGGCCGACGATGCCCACAAGGGGTTTCGCTTGGGCAAATACGATCTGATTGTCGAGGCGGGGGGCAGGACCATCCAGTATGTCTATGACCCAGCCCGCCCGGAGAGCATTCTCGCGAAATCCGAAGTGGATGATGCCTTGCAATCCGCCGCTGGCCGCAAGGACGTAATCACAACCAGCGTCGCGACTTCGTCTGAGCCTGGTTCCCGCTATATCGATTTTCTGATTCCCGGATTGCTCGGGATGAACCTGATGAACTCGGGAATGTGGGGCATCGGATTCGCGCTGGTCGACATGCGGCAACGTAAGCTGCTCAAGCGCTTTGTTGGTACGCCTATGCGGCGGGGAGACTTTCTGCTGGCTCTGCTATCGAGCCGCCTGGTGCTGATGATTATTGAAATCGGCCTGTTGCTCACGCTTGGGGTCATCGTGTTCCACATGAGAGTGCTGGGATCGCTGTTCGCTATTCTGCTGCTCGGTTCTGCGGGGGCCATGTGCTTTGGGGGAGTGGGATTACTGACCGCAAGCCGGGCGCAGAAAATCGAGAGCGTAAGCGGGCTCATGAATCTCGTAATGATGCCCATGTGGATTTTTTCCGGAGTGTTCTTTTCCTATGAGCGTTTTCCCGCGGTGATTCAGCCGCTGATCAAGGTGCTGCCGCTGACTGCCCTGAACGATGCGCTGCGGGCGAGCATTCTGGAAGGCACGCCGCTGATTCATCAGTGGCCGCGGCTGCTGGTAATGGCGCTGTGGGGCGGCATCTCGTTCCTGCTGGCGCTGAAGTGGTTTCGCTGGACTTAGTTTGCGCCAATCGCAGTGAGTCAGCCGGCACCGATAGTCGATAAGAAGCGCGGAGCCTGACGAGCCCTCACCGTTTGTTCGAAAGCGAAGGCCACGCGGATGAGGGTCGGCTCACTCCAGGCGCGGCCAAAGAATGAAATGCCGACGGGCAAGCCCGAGATAAATCCAGCAATCACGTTGATATTCGGATAGCCCGCAACGGCTGCCGCATTCGAACTTCCGCCGGCAGAGTGGTCGCCGTTGACCAGGTCTGTGAGCCACGCCGGTCCGCCGGTGGGCGCGACGATGGCGTCGAGCTTGTGTTTGTCCATGGTGGCGTCAATGCCCTCGGCGCGGGCGAATTGGTGATTCATCGCGAGCGCGTCGATGTACTCCTTTTCAGTGAGCGGGCCTTTGGCTTCGGCTTTCAGAAATAAGTCCTGGCCGAAGTAGGGCATCTCCTTCTGTCGATTGCGCTCGTTGAATTCGATGATGTCTTTCAACGTATGGACAGGAGCGTTGGGGCCGAGGCGCGCCAGATAAGCGTTGAGGTCGGCCTTCAATTCGTACATGAAGATCAGCAGTTCGCTCTGGTCGAACTTGCCCAGAGTTTCAATATCGGCGGGATCAACCAGAGTGGCGCCTTGTTTCTTCATCGCATCCAGCGCTTGTTCCATCAGGGCATCGACGGTTTCGCTGAAGCCAAAGTACTTTCTGGCGACGCCAATGCGCGCGCCCTTGAGGCCGTTGGGATCACAGAACTGAGCGTAATTAGTAAACGATCTGCCTTGACTCCCGGCGGTGGCGGAGCCCTTGGGATCAATGTCGGTGAGCGTACCCAGCAAAATCGCAGCATCGCGGATGGTTCGGCACATCGGTCCGGCACTATCCTGAGTGTGAGAGATAGGAATAATTCCGCTGCGGCTGACTAGGCCAACGGTGGGCTTGATGCCGGCAAGTCCATTCGAGGACGATGGGCAAACGATGGAACCATCGGTTTCAGTGCCGATTCCCACGGCGCACAGGTTGGCGGATATGCCCGCGCCGGTGCCAGAGCTTGAGCCGCAGGGATTTCGGTCAAGGGCATAGGGATTTCTGGTGAGGCCGCCGCGGCCGCTCCATCCGCTGGTGGAGTGGCTGGAGCGAATATTCGCCCACTCGCTGAGATTCGTCTTGCCCAGAATGACAGCCCCGGCGCTTCGCAGCCTCCCAGCCACAAAAGAATCCTGCGGCGGCTTCGAGCCGACCAGAGCGAGCGAACCGGCCGTGGTCATCATCCGGTCCGCGGTATCGATGTTGTCTTTGATCAGCACGGGGACGCCGTGCATGGGGCCTCGAGGGCCTTTCGCCTTCCGCTCCCGATCCAGGGCTTCGGCAATGGGGATTGCGTCCGGGTTCAGCTCGATGATGCTGTTGATCACAGGACCGCTTTTGTCGATCTCAGCGATGCGCTCCGAGTACATTTCCACCAGTGAGCGGGCCGTGAACTTGCCCGACTTCATTCCATCTTGCAGGTCGGAGATGGTGATTTCATCGAGCTCGAAGGGTTTGATTTCTGAAACCGGGACCGGGGACGCAATCTCACGCGCGGCGCCCAGCGCCGGATACAGCGGGATCAAGGCCGCGGTTGCACCGCCGGTCAGGGTTGTCTTCAGGAATGAGCGGCGGCTGGCGGCAATCTGTGCGGCAGTTCGGCGCATGGTCTCAAGAATCCTTTGTGACGATGTTGGATTCGCGAATCGCGACTAAACATAGTAATCCATCCGCGCAAGACGGAAGGCGACCTGAGGAATCGAACAGCCTATGCTTGTTTCTCGCCGGGGCGCGATCTGCGGGTCGAGATTTCCGCCCTAGCGGGCTGCTTGATTCCACCGGTCTTCATCGCAGCAACAAACAGATGTTGCCCGTCGTCGTAAGGATTGTAAGCATCGTCGGGATACCAGCTGCCGGCGAAAAGGTCTCCCTGCCTGGCGATGGTGCAGCGCTGCACGTGAACGCTGTCGACGAAGCTGTGCGTGATTTCGGGAGCGCCCCAGTCGCCTCCCCAGATAAGTCCGCTGCTGTGCGCGAGCTGACCCAGGAAAGAGAAATCACCCTTCCAGCAAGGCTCTCCGCCCGCCACGCGGACGATGTCACAGGCCAATCCATAGTGATGGACGCCCACCGTCCGAAGTTTTGTGGCGCCGTTGTTGAAGAGCTGCTGCTGGCGCTCCTGGCTGCGGTAGGTTTCGTAGATTACGACTTCAATTCCCATCTGCCGCGCGGCAGAGACTACGCTCTCGACCAGTTGGCGAGTTGTCGGTTCGAGCAGGGCAGGGTCGCTGACGCGCGCCGGCGAGTCAAAGTGGGCGTCCCCGCAGATTACATCGGTGTAGAAGTTTCCCGTAACAATACCTCGAGAATATCTTCCGGATTCTCTAGTCAGCAGGCTTGATGCCGGCAGCGCTATAAAGCTCGGCGCTTTTGTACACTACCCCATTCTTCATCACCAACCGGCAACGGCGAATGTCGCTGATGTGTTCGACCGGATTGCCTTCCACAAGTACGAAGTCGGCGCGCTTTCCTGACGCAATCGAGCCCAGGTCTTTCTCCTGTTTTAGAAGCCGGGCCGCATTGAAAGTTGCGATCTGCAATGCCTTCGCAGGCGGAATGCCCGCTTCTACTTCAAGCTCCAGTTCGCGATGCAACATGATTCCGGGCGTCGAGTCGGTTCCGGCTAGAATCGGGATACCGGCGTCGTACATCCGCTTGGTCATCTGCAACATGGCTCGATACGAGTCTTTGTAAAGCTGGTCGTTCTCCTCCGTCACCTGGAGCCCTCCGGTGTAGGCGGAGCGTTGAACTTGCGCGGGCAGACGATTCAGTACGGGGGCCAAATCCGGAGAGACTTTTCCCAGACGTCCCGTGAACATGCCTTCAAAACACGCGAGGGTCACATCCACGGTGGTGTGATGCTGGAGGAGTAGTGCGATGAAATCGTTGACCTCTTTCGACTGCAGGTCGAGCTTCGCGGCGTTGGCGGCCACTGCGGTAAAACGTTCCGGGGTCCGGGTATCCTTCACCTTCCCGGCAAGAAAGTTGAGGAAAATGAAATTGATATGTTGTATTTCGTCGGCACCGTCTTCCACAAACTGGCTCGCGATCATGCCGTTTGGAACGTGTCCGCTCACGCGCAATCCACGCGCGTGAGCCGTCTTCACGATTCCGGATACGAACTCGGGATTAAGTGAGCTATAAAGCTTGATCTGAATGTAGCCCAGGTCGGCGTAACGATTAACGTCAGCCTGCGCCTCTTCAGCCGTGTCGGCGTACAGCCCTGAGGGAGCCTGGTATGGGCCGTGTCCGTCGATAAAGCCGGATTTCCAGACACGCGGGCCGATTGCGGTACCGCTCTCCCATTGGTCCTGCAGATGCCGGAGTTCGCCAATGTCATTGCCCATATCGCGAATGGTGGTTACGCCGCTGGCAATGTTCAGGATTCCGTCCCCAGCCTGGGCATGAGCATGCATGTCGAACAGGGCGGGCAGGAGCGTCTTGCCGGTTCCGTCGACGATCTCAGCGTCCTTCGGAACAATGACAGAGCTAGATGCACCGACCATCGTAATCCGTTCACCCCGGATGACCACCGTCTGGTCTTCCCGAACCGTGGCTTGCTCGGAATCGAACAGGCGCACATGCTCCACCGCAACTGGATGATCCGGATGCCGGGCCAATTCATGGGCCAGGCGTGCATAGCGTTCGTCCTGAGCCTTGCGGTCGATGGCATAGAGTTGATCGTTCACATCCTCCCAGCCTTCCCGAAGGAATGCGAACCATTTCCCTGGAACCCCAAAAAAATGTTGATCGTCATCGAGCCACACAGTTTGCGGTTCGAAAGAAAGTCCCGTGATCCCGAACTCGGTCAGGTGGATTTTCTGCCCGTGACTTTCCACGGTCACTTCGGTCATTCGTTCCAGTTTGGCCTCGCCCGCGGGGAACAGTTTGACGGAAGCATCCTTCGCCTTTAACAGAGCCCCTACCAGAAGCGCCGGCTCTGCGGCTGGCCCGTTGATGCTGACGTAGAACCCCGGCGCGGGAGCCTGCCCGTTCTCGGAACTGCTCTTCCAACGGCCAACCCCCGCTTCCACGGAGAAGTGTTCGTCAACCGGAGCCTTCAGATAGTCATTGCCGGTGATGTCTGTGCTCAGTGGCGACCCATCGGGGGCTATTACGTAGTGCGCCTCGATCTTGGGGCCGCGGCCACGATCGTTGAATTCAAATGCGCAGTCGATGTGACCGTCCGGACCGTAGGTGTCTACTTCGCTTCCGGCAGTCCTGCCGTTGCTGACCATCGTATAACGAAGGGTTTGCGAGGCCGCAGCGTCGGACGCCCACAAAAGAAAGATGGCAAACGCGAAAACGGAGAGCGGGATGAGGCGAAGTCTGAACATGGCCCAGTATTGTGCTCCACAAGTCGTCGGGCGAGCAAATATCGGTATCCCGCCCCTGGGGCAGTGCCGGGTGTCGTCAGGCCAAAGTCATAAAACCTGCTATAAGATTGTTAGCTGTTTTTTCGCCTCTGGTGCTACAATGTACCCAGCTAAGTTTGACTCACGAGCAACTGAAGGTCGGTATCGCCAACCAGCGTCACCCCCTCACTAGCAGCGAATCTTCTCAGCACAATCCAAAGAAACAGAATAGGACTATCAACAATGGCAGAACAAGGAACAGTGAAGTGGTTTAACGACGCCAAAGGCTATGGCTTTATCAGCCGTCAGAATGGCGAGGAC
>Ga0209380_10000452_pt1 | contig 28905 bp, 30 predicted proteins | sample HubBroMetageWFT6_FD_188347 | JGI IMG/M metagenome (GOLD analysis project Ga0209380, IMG submission 188347) | Warmed and freeze-thawed soil microbial communities from the Hubbard Brook experimental Forest, New Hampshire - Hubbard Brook CCASE Soil... | ecosystem: Environmental > Terrestrial >... | reverse complement strand
AACGTAGCCCACCGCGCGAGCGGTGGGGGTATAAGGTGCGATAAGATACAGCCCCGTAGGGGCGGCACAATGGCTCATTCATTCTCCCGCAACCATATCCATTTGGTTTTCAGCACAAAGGACCGCCGCGACACCATCGCGAAGGAATCACAACCGCAACTCTGGGCCTATTTGGCCGGAATTTGTAAAAATCACGAAATGATTGCGCTCGCGGTCGGCGGGACGGAAAACCATGTGCACATTTTATTCCATTTGCCCCCTAAGCTCGCGCTGGCGAAGGCTGTCGCATTGCTGAAGGCGAATTCGTCGAAATGGATGGGAGAACAGGGGATTGAGTTTTCGTGGCAAGAAGGCTACGGATCATTCAGCGTCAGCTCCTCCAACCTCGATCAGGTGAAACGGTATATCCAGAACCAGGAATCGCACCACAGCAAGACAAGCTTCGAGGACGAATTTCGCGAAATCCTGCGGAAACACGGCGTGGAATACGATCCCAAATTTGTACTTGGTTAGCTTTGTGCCGCCCCTACGGGGCTCCTCGCGACCGCAATGCGGCCCCCACCGTTTCCACGGTGGGCTACGTTGTGTCGTCCCTCCGGGACTTCGGAAAAGGAAAAATCAGATCGCCGCACAAACACAAACGGGGGAAAGACTCTTGGCGAGAGGCAATCATGGATTGCTTCGCGGGCAAGGCGCGGCGATTGTCAGAGATCCCGCTCGCCAAAATGGTAGACGGCGATGGCGAGAGCGATGAGCAAATACGCGGTCGCATAGCCGATCATCGCGCCGCTGGGAATGGAAATATCCGCAAACGGCGAGAATTGCAATGATCCGGAGAGCGGCGACTCCATCTCAAAGGCAGCGCGGCGCCACACGGCCTCACTCGGCATGATCAGGCTCGAGATGATTCCGACCATCGCCAGCCGCGAGCCTTCGGTGAAACCGCTCATCTGCTCCAGCCACCCGCCCAGAAACGCAACACCCAGCAGGCCCAGAGTGATGACGCCGCTGGTGAGCGTCGAAAACCAGGTGCCGAACATGAACGTGACCGACAATGCGACGACGCATTCGAGGAAAACGAGGAGCGAGCCGCGCACCGGATGTTGCGCCATGACTCCGCCGATCCAATAGCCCTCGCCAATCGCGCCCCAGAACATCAGCGCCACATAGACGCCGGACATCGCCACGAAGCCCAGCCATTTGCCGATCAAGATTTGCCAGCGGGCGAGAGGTTTGGTGGCGATGGCGTGAATCGTTCCGGAGGTGATTTCGCCCGAAATCGTATCGACCGATGTGAGCGTGGTCATGACCACCGCGAGGAGATCCACGGTGTACAGGCCGATCATGAGCATGGCGCTGATGACCTGATAGCGCAGAAATGGTGGCACGGCGGAGTTGCGAAAATCGCCGACTTGAAAATGCAAGCCGATGCCGAAGACCAGCAGAAACGCGGCGCCGGCGAGCAGCGCGGTCCACAAAATTTTCTTGCGCGCCGCTTCGCGAAAGGTGATGCCCGCCATGATCCACACACCCATCAAAAGCCTCGATCCTCGCCCATGATGTTCATGAAGAGTTCTTCGAGAGACATGCGCTGCGGCGTGAACTGATACACCTCGGCGCCCGACCCGACGAGAAAGCGCAAGATATCGGGAAGGCGTTCGCGGGATGGCGTCGTCAGCGTGAGCCGCTCCTCGTCCACCTGCACCGAGTCGCTCCAGCGAGAAAGGCCCGAAACGCATTCCGGTGAAATTTTTCGCGCGCGCACCTCGACGCGCACCGCTTCTTCCTGCTGCGCGCGCATGTCCCGGCTGGTGACCACTTCGCCTTCGCGGATGAACACGACCTGGTCGCAGGTAATCTCGATTTCGCTGAGCAGATGGGAATTCAAAAATACGGTGGCGCCCCGGTCGCGCTGGGCGCGAATGATATCCCGCACCATGCGGCGCCCTAGAGGGTCGAGTCCTGAAGTCGGCTCGTCCAAAAAAATCACCTCGGGCTCGTGGACGAGCGCCTGCGCGAGTCCGATGCGCTGCAGCATGCCCTTCGAGAAATTCTGCAGGCGTTTATCAATGTGGGGTGTGAGTCCTACCAAATCGATCAGGGCGGGGACGCGCTCCGAAAGCTTGCCGGCGGAAACGCCGCAGAGCCGGCCGTGCAGGTGCAATAGTTCGGCGGGCGTCAGCCATTCGTAAAATCGGAAATTTTCCGGGAGAAACCCGATTCTTCTGCGAACGGCGACGTCGCCCGACGGCGCGTCCAGCACAAACGCCTCGCCGCTGGTAGGCTTGGCAAGGCCCAGAAGCATTTTGATCGAAGTGCTTTTGCCCGCTCCGTTCGGGCCGAGGAATCCAAATATTTCGCCCCGGCGGACGGTCAAGGTCAAGTCGCGCACCGCGACTTTGCCTCCGAAAACCTTGCGCAAATTTTGTGTCTGGACTGCGTAGTTATTCTGCTGGGGCAGGGTCAGCTCCTGTTCATTTCAGGGAATCGGCCAATCCTATGGCCTGGCTGGAATCTCCGAACCCTGTCAGCGAATATACGATTCCATTCTTCGTCCAGATGAGCGCGTATCCGGGGCCGCGTCTCCCGGCCATGCTGAGGAGCGTGCCGTCCGTGCCATCGACACGCACAGTCTGGTAAGAGCGTAGGGAGCGAGGAACCGATAGCGTCAAGACGGCCTTCCAGTCGACCGTGTGCAGAAAATCGCTCGCCTGAGCGGGAGTCATGCCCGCCGTTTCGAGGCCGATTTGCGCCAACCCGGCGACATCGAGGCTCGATGGCATATTAACAATGGGAGTCGGCCCTTCGCGTAAGCGAACACAGTCGCTATATTGAGTGGTGGTAGGCGTCGGTCCGGTGATGTTATCGGCGACAACCTGGCTAGCGTTTGCGGCAGTGGGGCAGGTTCCATATTGCATTTGCACCGACCGCGGAACCTGGACTCCGACGGTCGCACCGTCGAGCGATTGCGGCAACACGATGTCCGGATGGCCCGCCTCGGTGGCGATCGCTTGCAGGCGCGCGCGATCCACGCTCACGTCGATCTTGTGCGACCCACCAACAACGAGCTTTGGCGCGTCTTTTCGCGCGCTGAGCAAAAGCACGTTAAATCCCGCTGCCTGGCGCGCCCCAGCCACATCGTTCACCGGCTGGTCCTCTTCATTGGTCTCGACCTGGACCTTATCGGAAATCATTTGTGTAACCATCTGGTGGAGGGTAGGGTTCGCATTCGCATCAACATAGGGAGAAAAATCCGCGTTGACTGCTTGAACCTTTTGCATGCGCAGCGATTGCAGGGATTTCAATCCCAGGTTTCTAACTGCCGGAATGCTCAAGCTTCCGGCGACTAGGACCACAACAATGAGAATCAGCCAAACACGTCTTTTCGAGGGAGAGGCAGTGGCCATTAAAATTCACCTCCAGTTACTTAACTTGGCGGAAGAACAAGGCTTCAGCGTTGATAAATTACCAAATAAACCTGAAATTTACATGAAGGTTTTCTGAAACTGTCAGGGCCGATGCCTTGCGGCAGCCCCAGTGGCGCGGGCTTCAGCCTGCGGGGGTTGGATCTTGCAAGGTCAAACCCCGCAGGCTAAAGCCCGCGCCACTTCAAACCATTCCTTTGCGCAGTTCTTCCAGCGGATAGAAAGTGTCGCGCCAGACGACGCCGCCGCGCCAAAGCGTGGCGATGGCCGAGCGACCGATCATCCAGCAAAACAGCAGCGCGCCGAGCGGGTGGGTGAGCCCGTACAGCGGGGAAGCGTCGGTCGACCAAATCATCGCCGCGTGAATCAGGACGGCCGCGCCAGCCGCGATCCCGGCAAACACGCGGGCCCACCCCGACGCGAATGCCAGGCCAAAAAACGGCAGGATACTCATGGTGACGGAAAGCATCATCGCGGCAACCGCAAAAAACGGATTGTAGTGGACCGCGGCAAACATGTTTTTGGTGACGCCGCGAATGACATTGCGAACCCCGCTGTGCCAACGCACGCGGATCATGTCCTGGGCCACAGCCACGCCGGAGCGGAAGCCGGCCATCTTCATCAGCTTGCCGAGTTTCATGTCTTCGATCACGTCCATGCGCAGGCGGGCGTGCCCGCCGCATTTTTCGTAGGCCGCGCGCCGCACCAGCTGGAAGGCTCCCACTCCCACGTACCGCGCCGAGCGCGGATTTGAAGCCAGCCAGGGCTCATTGCCGAACACAAAGCCGAGACCAAAATACGAAATCGCCGCCGTTTCCCAGAAGCCGCGCATTTCGACCGAAGTGAGCAGCGTCAAGTGATCCCACCGGCGTTCGGCGGCCAGCGCGATGGCGCGGCGCAGGACATCCGGCGCGAAATGAACATCCGCGTCGGTGAACACCAGCCAATCTCCGCGCGATTTTTCCGAACCCGCCACCAAAGCGTGCGGCTTGCCAAGCCAGCCCGGCGGCAAGGCGGCAATATCGGTGACCATCAGATTGCGGCTGGAACGCTCAAATTCGTGTAGGATGGCGGAAGTTCGATCCGTGGAGCGGTCATTGACGGCAATGATTTCAAACCGTGGATAGTCCTGGGCCAGTAGCGTTTCGATTGCGGCGGGCAGTTTTTCCGCTTCATCGCGCGCGGCAAAAATAACGGAAACCAGCGGCGCGCTGTCGCCATCGACTGGAGTAACATCGGAAAGCCACGGCAGGCGGGCCATCCCAAAGCCAGCCCGGATACCCTGAACGATCCATGAGGATGCGATTAAACTGAATAATGCAATCCAAAAAGTGTGCAATGGTAAATCGTCCGCAGCATATCCATCGCTGCATATAGGATGCTAGCACAGCGGATGTCAGAGACTGTATCCATCGTCGGCGCCGGGCGCGTGGGACGCGCCCTGGGGCGACGCTTGCACGAACTCGGATGGTGCGTGGGCGCCGTCACCGCCCGGTCCACCTCCACGGCGCGAGAGGCCGTGCGCGCGATCGGCGCCGGGCAGCCCTTGAGCGGGTTGACTCACCAGATCCTGAATTCGAGAGTCATTCTGATTACCACGCCGGACGGCGCGATTGAAGGCGTGGCGAAAAACCTCGCTCAGCTCGGCGGGAAAGAGTGGAGCGGGAAAGTCGTGCTGCACACAAGCGGGGCCCTCGATTCCGGCCCGCTCCAATCGCTCGCGGATCTGGGCGCGGCGACGGCATCGATGCACCCCATGCAAACTTTCTCCAACCAGAACTTTCCAGATCTTGCGAAATGCATCTTCGGAATCGAGGGCAGCCCGAGCGCGTTGCAGGTGGCCAGAAAAATGATTCGCCAAATGGGCGGCGTGGCCGTGCGCTTGTCGGGAGCAAACAAGGCGGCGTATCATGCGGCTGGGTCATTTGCGTCCGCTTATGTCCTGGCGCTCATGGAAACGGCGACTCGCCTGCTGATGACTCAGGGATTCAAGCGGCGCCAGGCGATGCGCGCCTTGTTGCCGTTGACCCGGCAGACGTTGGATAATTTTGAGCGCGTCGGCCCTCTGGCAGCATGGACCGGCCCCCTGGCAAGGGGAGATTTCTCGACGATCGAACGGCACGTCAAGGCTCTAGCGGATTTCGAGCCCGAATATCTGGAGGCCTACAAGACGCTTTCGCGCCTGAACGCGGAAGTGCTCGCCGCGCATCCCGGCGCCATGTTGAAGCAGCTCGACCGGATCTTCGGGGCGGCCGCGGCGTCGAAAAAGTAATAACTCGGTTTTTGTTCGTGTAGCGCCCGCCTTCAGGCGGGCATCTTCTTGATTCCAAAATGCCCGCCTGAAGGCGGGTGCTACATGAACTAAATGAACAGCCGGATTTAGCTGTCATTAATCAGCATCCACTGGGGGCTTCTTGACACAACTCAATATTCCCATCGAAAGCACGACGCTGCCGAACGGCCTTCGCGTGGTGATTTCGCCGGACCGCGCCGCGCCGGTAGCTACGTTGGGGGTCTACTACAATATCGGTTTTCGGATCGAACCGCGCGGCCGCAGCGGCTTCGCCCATCTGTTCGAGCACATGATGTTTCAGGGCTCGGCCAACGCCGGCAAGATGGTGCACATCAAGCTGATCAATTCTTCCGGTGGCGTGCTGAACGGCTCGACGCATTATGACGTCACCAATTACTACGAGTCGGTGCCCTCGAACGCGCTCGAGCGCGTCCTGTGGCTGGAGGCCGACCGCATGCGCGCGCTCAAAGTGGATGACGAAAATTTGCGCAACCAGCGCGACGTCGTGAAAGAAGAAGTGCGCGTCAACGTGCTCAACCAGCCTTACGGCGGCTTCCCCTGGCTCGATCTTCCCCCGATCGCCTATCGGAGTTGGTCCAACGCCCACAATTTTTACGGCGATTTCGACGATCTCGACGCGGCGACTTTGGATGACGTCCAGAATTTCTTCAAAACCTATTACGCGCCATCGAATGCAGTCCTGCTGATCCTCGGTGACGCGGATGCAGACGAAGTCATCAAGCTTGCCGAGCGCCACTTTGCTTCCATCCCGTCGGGTCCGCAGCCTGCGCCCGCCGACATTGACGAGCCGCCGCAGATCGAAGAGCGGCGCGCCCTGGTCGAAGAAAAATTCGGGACGCTTCCCGGCGTGGCCATCGGCTACCAGTCGCCGCGCCGCCTCACGCCCGAGTGGCACGCCGCGGCCATGCTCGATCAAGCGCTGCATGGCGGGCGCGCGGGGCGCGTCTACCGCCGCCTGGTGCTCGAACAGCAAATTGCCGTCGACGCCGAGGGAGGCATCCACTATCCCGTCGGCGATTTGTTCGATTACAACGGCCCGACGCTCATGGTCACGCGGCTTCTGCACAAACCCGAATATTCCGTGGACCAGACCATCGCCGCCTACGATCAGATTATCGCCGAGATGAAAGAGAAGGGAATCACCGCCGAGGAACTGGAACCGATCAAAGTCAAATTCCGGTCGAATTATTTTTCCATGCTTGAGGGTGGGCACGGCGCTTCCATCCCGCGATACGGGCTGATGCATCTTCTCGCTTGCTTCTCACTGTTTGACAATGATCCGCAACTGGTGAACACGATCCTCGACGGATTCATGGAAGTCACGCCGCAGGCCGTGCAGTCCGTGGCGCAGAAACTTCTGACGCGCCACAACCGCTCGATCGCCATTCGCCAGCCGGCGAAGAAAGGGGCGGCCTGATGGCTTCCGCGCCTCGTTCGGAATTACCTGCAGCGGTTCCGCCGCTCACGCCGGCGCGGCCGGTGATCTGGCCGCCGCGCGTGCACAAAACTCTTTCGAACGGTCTCGAAGTGGTTCTTGTGGAATCGCACACCATCCCGAAATTCACCGGCGAGCTTTTCTTTCGAAGCGGCAACGCCGTGGCAATTGCGAAGGCGCCCGGCCTGGCCGACATGACCGCTACAGTGGCACGTACGGGCACTCTGAAGCGTTCCAGCCGCGAAATCGAGGAAGACTTGCGCCGGATGGGCTCGGATCTTTCTTCGGGCGCTGGAGCGGACACCAGTGTGATTTCCTTCGCCGGGCTGGTGGAGTTTTCGAACGGTCTCTTGGGGCTCGTTTCGGAACTTGCCCAGCAGGCTAACTTTCCCGAGGACGAATTCGAACGCGAGCGGCGCCAGCTTATCGAAGGCCTGCGTATCGAGCGCACCACGCCCGGCTTTCTGGCCAGCGAACGCCTGCGGCGTGTCCTGTTCGGCGCGCATCCGTACGGCACGATTTCGCCGACCGAAGTACAGGTGACGAGCTACCGCGTCGAACAGCTCAAGGAGTTCTACCAGCGTTACTACCGCCCGGGAAACGCTTTGCTGGTGATGGTGGGAGATTTTTCGCCGCAAGCGATGCTCGCGCAGATTGAAAGTGCCTTCGGCTCCTGGGCATCCGGGCCGGTGGAGGAGGCGCCCGATCCGGCATTGCCCGAACTGCCGGGGCGGCGCGTGTACCTCGTGCATCTGCCGGGATCCGTGCAAACGCAAATCTCCGTTGGCAATCGCGCCATCACGCGCAAGCATCCGGACTGGCTGCGGCTCACACTGGCGAATTCAATTTACGGAGGCGCATTCAATTCGCGCCTGGTGATGAATATTCGCGAGGAGAAAGGCTACACCTACAGCCCGCACAGCGGGGCGCATCCCATGCGCCAGCACGGATATTTCAGCATCGGAGCGGCGGTGCGCAACGACGTGGTGGCCGCCACGCTCACCGAAATTTTCTACGAAATCGATCGCATGCGCTCGACGCCCGTCGGCGAAGAAGAGTTGGACGACGCGCGCAGTTATCTGACCGGAGTGTTTTCGCTGGGCCTCGCGACGCAGGACGGCCTCGCGGGGCAACTGGCCACCTCCACGCTCGAAAAACTGCCGGACGATTATCTGGAAACGTATCGCGAGCGGGTCTTGAAACTCACTTCGGCGGACGTGCTGGATGCCGCTCAGAAATATTTCGATTCGGCTCACGCGCAAATTGTGATCGTCGGCGACCGCGCGGAAATTGAATCGCAAGCCGCGCAGTTCGGCAAGCCCGAAGTGTATGACGCGCAAGGGAACCGGATTTAAGTAGGACAGGCTTCAGCCTGTCTGGTTTGATTTAGATGGTGAGCGAAAGATAGAAGAGCGACAGGCTGAAGCCTATCCTACCAAGGCCTCATGCGAGTAAATCGGTTGACAGTGCGCATCTTCCTGTTCGGCTGGGCATTGCTGTTTTTCTGCGCAGCCGCGCAGGCCGGGAAGCATCCTCCCGCGAAGCCGATCGATCTCAACCTGGCGAATGTAAAGGAACTTCAGGAATTGCCCGGCGTAGGGCCGGTCACGGCGCAAAGAATTATCGACCTGCGGGAGAAGAGCGGCCGTTTTCACCGTGTCGAGGATCTGCTCGCCGTGCGCGGCATCAGCCAGAAAAAGCTCGACGCGATGAGGCCGTACGTCACCGTTACCGCGCCGCCGTCCGCTACTCCTCCGGCGCAGAAAAGTAGTCCTCCGGCAAAGAAGTAGCGAGGCCGTGGGTGAAGAGAGCGAACCAAGGATGAGTGCGTTTCATATTCGACCGGCAATCAAAGGTGATTTGCCCCGCCTGACCGAAATTTACAACCACTACGTGATCCACACTCCAGTCACATTTGACATCGAACCGTACACGGTCGAACGGCGCGCCGCGTGGTTCGAGCAATTCAGACCTCACGGGCGGTACCGCCTGCTCGTCGCCGAGAACGGCGCGGGAATCTTTGGCTATGCCGGCACGACGCGTTTTCGTCCCAAGCCGGCCTATGACTCGACCGTTGAAACCTCGATCTACTGCGCGGCTGACTCGGTTCACAAGGGGACTGGGAGCGCCCTTTATAGCGCCCTTTTTGAAGCGTTGATTGGCGAGGACATTCACAGAATCGTCGCGGGCTACACGATGCCGAACCCAGCTTCCGCGGCGCTTCATGGGAAGTTCGGATTCAAGCCGGTCGGCGTATTTCGCGAAAATGGCAGGAAATTTGGACGATACTGGGATGTGGCCTGGCTGGAGAGGCCTTTGCGACTTAGCGAATAAATAACCAAACTCAGCGTGCTTCGCGAAATGGCGCTTTTGGTAGCACAGATTTCAGTCTGTAGAATTGCACTTTATCTTGGCTGGCGCGGGCGGCCTGGGCACACGAATGGAACCCCACAGACTGAAGTCTGTGCTACTAAAGCGTCTGGTGAGTGCGTTTTTTCTGCGATGCGGTTCGCAGCGGGACCTGCTCGGCGATCGTGAGGCCGTAGCCTTCGAGCGCGACTACTTTTTTCGGATGGTTGGTGAGGACGCGCAGGGTCTTCAGTCCCAGATCGATCAAAATTTGCGCCCCGATGCCGCTTTCATGCTGCAACAGGCGCTGCCGCGCCACATCCACGTCCAGCTGCTCGCGCGAGTGGTACACGATGCGCGGCAGGGCGCCCGAAGCGGGCGCGGCTGCGTCAATGCCGAAGCCTCGCCCGGTGTGGTGCAGATAGACGAACACGCCCCGATTTTCATTTACTACGGCTTCTAGTGACCGCTCGATTATTTCGTGGCAATCGCATTCGGTGGACGCAAACACGTCGCCGGTGAGGCAGTGCGAATGCACGCGCACGAGCGGCGGCGCGCCGGACAAATCTCCGCGCACCAGGGCGATGTGCTGCTCGCGGTCCACGTCGGAGGCGTACACGATCATGCGGAAATCGCCGTAGCGCGTGGGCAGAGCCGTCTCGGCCACGCGCCGCACGTAGCGCTCGTTTTTCATCCGGTAGCGGATCAGTTCCGCGACGGTCAGCAGCTTCAGGCCGTGCGCGCGGCAGAATTCGGCGAGCTGCGGCAGGCGCGCCATGGTGCCGTCGTCATTCATGATTTCGCAGATCACGCCCGCCGGCATGAGGCCCGCGATCCGCGCCAGGTCCACCGACGCTTCGGTCTGCCCGGCGCGCACCAGCACGCCGCCATTTCGCGCGCGCAGGGGGAAGATATGCCCCGGGCGCGCCAGATCGGTCGGGCGCGTGGCCGCGTCAATGGCCGTGAGAATGGTGATGGCGCGGTCGGCGGCGCTGATTCCCGTGGTGGTGCCGCGCCGCGCGTCGACCGATTCCGTGAAGGCCGTGCCGTAATTCGAGGTGTTGACCGGGGTCATCAGCGGAAGCGCCAGATCGTCGCAGCGCTCTTCGGTCAGCGCCAGGCACACCAGGCCCCGGCCGTTCTTGGCCATGAAGTTGACGGCATCGGGAGTGATCTTTTCCGCGGCCATGGCGAGGTCGCCCTCGTTCTCGCGGTCTTCATCGTCCACCAGCACGATTTGCCGCCCCTGACGGATTTCTTCGAGGGCTTCCTGAACGCTGGCAAACGGGATGGGTTCGTCGGGCATTAAGGGTCGGCAACTCCTGAGCCGTGATCTGTGAATTTGGATTTCTCTTGTCACTATACCGAATCCCGTATTGGGCGGCAAGCTGGTGGGATGCCGGGCGACGTTGGGCTGATTTGAAAGTAGCACAGACACTCTTGCCTGTGTGGGTTTTGCGGTCGCGGCATGATTGTAGCCTGCACTTCAGGTCTACAAACCCGCACAGGCAAGAGTGCCTGTGCTACGTCAAGAGTGTCGCAATTTGCGATAAGCTGTTGAAAGAAAAGGGCATCCCGGTATTACCGGGATGCCCGTGGGATGCTTTTTAAGGATCCTGTGGCGGTCTGGATTTGCTTACGCTGATGCGGGACGCGCGCCGGCGGGGGCGCGATACCCGGACGCGCCGGCTTTCCGGACGGCCTCAAGGCCCTCGGAGGCCTCCATCAAAGGCGTGGTCTTGATTGACTTGACTGCGCCGCCAGCTGCGGCGGCGATGGCCAGGGCTGCGGCGCTCACGTTGTCCGGGAATTCCGCAAGGAGAACAAAGTCGTAATCGCCGAACGCGAAATAGGCGTTGACGATTCGTCCTCCGAGTTTATCCACTACCGGCCGGATCGCTTCCAGACGGTTCTGGGGATTTGAAACCAGCGCTTTCCAGCCTGCTTCGCTATAGGCGACTTGGCTCAGGAAAAGTGGCATGACAACCTCCTCTTCGAGTGAAATTTTTGAAGGAAATGGGCGGCGAATATGCCTTTGCATCCCACCGCCAACGGGCCGGGGTCTTTTGTTCCTTGACTCCTGAAAAGGACGTATACACCCCGGTTCCACGGCTGGCAAGAGCTTCCTTGTCGAAGAGCGGCGTTCAGTGGATTTCGTTGTTCAGTGGGACGGGCTTCAGCCTGTCGCGTTTTCTTATGCAATGCAAGAAATTAAAACCGACAGGCTAAAGCCCGTCCTACAAAGTCAAAAGCACACAGACTGAAGTCTGTGCCTCTAAAAACGCTACGCGCTTTGCGCGTTGAACGTTTTCATTTCATCCGCCGAGGGGCCGTACATGCCTGGAATCTCGACATTGTTCAGGCGCAAGTAAACGCCGAGTTGCGAGCGGTGGTGAATGAGGTGGCTCAGGACCATGGTGCGCAGCACCGCGGCGCGCGGCATGGAAAAGATCTGGTTCCCCTTGTAGGAAAGCGTCCAAATTTTCATGAGGTCTTCGTCCGTCGCTTTGGTGAGCATTTCCCGAGCTTCGGCGACGTACTTGTCGAACGAGTCGAGCAGTTCCTTGCGCGTTGCGGGCGAGAAGGGTTTTTCTTCGCCCGTGAAATCCATGCGTTCGACGCGAAGCGTGGCGGTTGTATAGGACGGGATTTCGCAGGTGTGCGCGGCCAGCCGTCCGAGCGTCATCGACTTCTCGTGCGGCTTGTACGCAAACTTTCCGTCGGGGACGCGTTCCAGCATCTTTCGTGTGTTGGCCATTTCCTGATCGAATTCCGGTAAGAGCATTTGGGCGATTGGCATGTTCTTCTCCTAATTTTTGAGGTACGGCGGGGGAGGCGAAAGCATACCACCACTCTATAGGCGAATACAAGGCGAAGATGCTCGGCAGGACTGGCTTGCGCCTGTCTGGGTTTTCAGTCGCGGATTCTTCCAACACGATAGGCTGATGCCTTCCTATTGCCGAACAGCGTCCAAGTTTTGAATTCGATTGTCGGGTCGAGGGATTTTCTGATACTACTCACTCGACTGACCTGCTATGCGCCGAATACAGTTTATCGAAATCCACGAGCAACCGTGGTTCCCTTCATTTCTTCGCGACGACGTTATGGACGCGCTTCAGTGCGGGTTGTTTTTTTTGAAGGCTTATGCGTCCATCGGCCCCATGCTGCAAAGCTTGCTGGACTCTCTGAGCAACCCGCCGATTGTTGATTTGTGCTCCGGCGGTGGGGGACCATGGCTGGATCTTTGTCGAAATCTAAACGGTGCCGCCAGCACCAATCAAATTCGGCTTTCCGATAAATTCCCGAACCTCAGGGCATTCCAGAATGTAAGCACCGCGTCCAGGAATCGCATCACATTCTGCGGGGACTCCGTTGACGCTAGGAAAGTTCCTCGTGAATTCAGAGGATTTCGAACGATGTTCTCGTCCTATCATCATTTTCCACCCGACGGGGCCCGCGCTGTGCTGCAAGACGCCGTCGACGCCGGCGAAAGCATCGGGATATTTGAAGTCACGAGGCGAGCTCCCTCGGCGATCGGGCTGATGTTTCCATGGGCGCTTATGGCATTCGTCTATACACTCTGGATCCGCCCGTTCCGATGGTCGCGGCTCTTTTGGACGTATGTGGTTCCGGTCGTTCCATTCGTGGTGCTGTTCGATGGAGTAGTTTCGTGCCTGCGCACTTACCGGCCGCAGGAACTGCGCGAGATCATCGGAAAACTAAGGGGAATCGAATATGAGTGGGAAGTGGGCGAGCATTTTGGAGCCGGTGCCATAGTTCCGATTACTTATATGATTGGCCATCCGCGAGAAGGCCTGTGAAACTTGAGGAGATTGTATGGGGGAAGACGCCTGAAGAATAAAGGACGGGAGAGAGATTGATTATGAGAACATCCTGTAAAATTGCGAGTATTTGCGCTCTCGCGTTCGTGGCGCTCGTGCCGCGAGCGCAGGCACAGGAAGCGCGGACCATTTATCTCGTGCGCCACGCCGACAAAGTTTCCGAAGATACCGATTCTCCCCTCAGTGAAGCGGGCCTGACGCGCGCGAAATGCCTTGCGAAAACGCTGGAGGACGCCCAGATTCAACAAATTTTCACTTCTGACTTACAGCGCACACAGCAAACCGCCGCTCCCCTGGCTGAAAAACTAGGCCTGAAGCCGGTGGCCGTCCCGATCGCCAAGCCGGACGACCTGATCATGGCGATCCGGTCGAGCAAAGCGCGAAGTGTGTTGGTGGTATGGCACGACGCAACGCTGCCAGGAATCCTGCGCGCCCTTGGGGCGCCGGAAATAGTTCCCATCGCGCATACCGAATACGATCGATTTTTTATTCTTACGTTGGCTGGGGACGGGAAGAATTCCGAAGCGGGATTTGCGGCGTTGCGCTATTGCGATTGTCCGCAGTAGCCGCGCCCCGCCCCGCGGAAGGCGTTCACTTTCCTGCTGGCGACGATGGTGGGGGGCCCGGGCAAGCGCTGTCCGCATTTCTCCGGAAAATGTCATAGTTGGCGAGACTCTGAACCGGTGCAAAATCGCCGCGCAACAGCGCGAATAATCGAACCTTGTCTTCCACGGGTTCGCCGCGCAGTTGCAGATTCTTCTTGAGGATCCACCAACAAATATTGCGGCGCCGGCCGAGTTCGACAATTTCTTCCGGACTGTACGGATTGACGGTGTGATCGAACAGCAGCACAGGAAAGCGCGGGCGCCGGCCCGTCGAGTAATAGAAGAGATCTTCATCGGGAATCATGAGCAGTCCCTGATCCTTTGGAATTTCGCGGTTCGTGAAACGAACGAGTTCCTCGAATTGCGGAATCCACGGCCCGCGCGTCGAAAGGCCCGCGAGCGCGGGCAAAGTCGATCGGGCCATCTCGCCGGTGGAGAGGTCAGCATAGTTCAAGCGTTCGTGGCTCGCGACGTAGAAACCGCCGGAAATGAGCATTGACAGCGCCGATACTGCGGCCAGCGCCACGATCTCTCGCGAGGACCTTTCTCCCCCAAGCCTGAACAATTCCGCCAGAATGCCGGCGAGAAAGATCGCCAGCAGCGGCCAGAGGGCGTAGGTCGAGCCCCACAGCTGCTGTGAGAGAAAGGCCCCAATCACGGTCGCAAAAAGTATGAAGGGCAGGAGCCGCGGGAGATTCAGGCCACGTCTCACGTCCCACAAAGCAAAGACTAGGGAAACAACCAGTACAACGGGCCATAAGGCGAGGAGACGTTCCGCACGCTCTCCTGAGTCGGCTTCCACAAGCAAGTACAAGAGCGCCCACGCGAACGGCGAGGCCATCAGGGAAACGCACAACACAGAAAGCAATTGGCTGCCGCTATGGTTGCGACGCAATAAAAGCGCGCCGGCCGCGAATGCCGCGAACCACAGCAGCAGCGATGGATTCTGATAGGGAGAAAACATTTCCGAAACGCGGGGCAAACGGCGCGACGCGGCGAATTGGATGGTCCAGTTCAAATAGTTTTGCATCCCAACAGTGAAGTGCAAGAGAAGGAGGGCCGCACCGAGACCCGCGGCCATGCCCGCTAGGAGCCATCCGTGACCGGAGACGCGTTGCCGTTGCCAGGCCTCGCGCGCGATCAGTATGGCGACGGCCATCGCCGCGGCCGCCAGAAACGCGAGGCCGGTATTCTGCTTCACGAAAAGCGGAACGATGAGCACAAGCCCCGTGAGAAATGCGCGGCGGGGCGGAAAGCCCTCGCGCTCCAGTTGCAGCAGCAGGAGGACGCCGCACAAAATGGCGAAGGTGCAGTCAGGATCGTAGAAAGGATGCGGAAAGACGCAGTAGATTCCCAGCACCGTGAGCGGCGCGGCCAGGAGAAACGCGACAAGGCGGAACGATGGCAATGCGCCGCGCAAAAGAAGGACTAGGATGCGCCAGGTCAGGACGGTCCCCAGGCCGCCCAAGATTGCGCAGTACAACATATGATGAAAGTAAACTCTTCCGGTCAGCCGGATGAGCAGCGCCTGGATCAGAAAAGTTGCCGGAGAGTATGGGAACGGAAAATCGCGGTAGGGAAGATCGCCGAGGGAAATGCGGTAGGAATTTTCCAGAATATAGCTGAGGTCCCAGAGGACCGCCAGCCTGGAATTTTGCCAAATGACAACCGCTGAGGTGCACAGAAAGAGGAAAAGAGCGGCTGCCCAGTCCCACCAAACCCAACCTTCGCGGCTCGCAGAATTGCCAGGAAATTCGGTCGAGTCCACTTGTCACTTTTCCTCGGGAAAAACCAAATCGCTTTCTCCCAAGACATTAAAACTGCCGATCTGTACTTCCTCTATTGTGTACTGTTCGAAGGTTTTGTCGAGGGCCTCGAATCGGCTCGCGAAACGATCACGGAAGGAGACCCACGCCTCATAACTCGACCAGAAATCTACCGTTATGAAACGCGCTGGATTATCACGGTCGCCAAGCAAGTGCGTACGAACGTATTCACGATCGCTCCGAAAGAAGCAAGCCCAGTCGCCCTCTGGACCATAGGCGGACTGGAATTCCTTCACGTATTGGGGGCGGACCACAAACGACCAAACGTAACAATACATTTATGCTCTCCCAGGTCGGGTAACAGAGATATGGGACTTCCCCCGATACGGAGCGGAATAGAGGGGGCAAGCTGTCCCGCACAATCTCGCAGTCGTGCGCCTAGACATAGAAGCGCGCAAGCCCGCTCAATCGAGAGATGCGTTCTAGCTTTACTTCTCTGACTTCAGGAAAGTGCCCTCTTGCAGCTCCTGGTACGCTTTCTGGAGCTGCTCCTGCGTGTTCATGACGATGGGGCCGTACCAGGCCACGGGCTCCTGCAGCGGCTTGCCGGAGACGAGCAGGAAGCGGACGCCGTCGTCGCCGGCCTGCACCATGACTTCGTCGCCTTGATCGAAGAGCACGAGCGAGCGGTTTTCGGCGGCCGATGGAGGCGCGGTATCCGCCCAGCCGACGGGTTCAGTCGGCACGGAAAGCGGGTCGGAAGCGTTGCAGAATTTCCCCGAGCCGGCGAACACGTAGGCGAATGCGTGCCGTGTCGTTTCGACAGGAAGTGTCTTTCTTTGGCCGGGGGGCACGGATACGTCAAGATAAATGGGATCGGCGGCGACGCCGTCCACTGGGCCCTTCTTTCCCCAGAATTTTCCGCAGACCAGGCGAACGTGCGTGCCGTCGTCGTCCGTGATGTTGGGAATGTCCTTGGCTTCCACGCCCTGGTAGCGCGGCGCGGTCATCTTGAGTGAGCCGGGAAGATTGGCCCAGAGTTGAAATCCGTGCATGCGCCCCGCGTGATCGCCTTTCGGCATTTCCTGGTGAATGATCCCGCTGCCCGCGGTCATCCACTGGACGTCGCCCGAGGCGATGGAGCCGTGGTTGCCCATGCTGTCGCCGTGGTCCACGGTTCCGGCGAGGACGTAGGTGATGGTCTCGATTCCGCGGTGCGGATGCCACGGAAAACCCGCGGCATAATCCTCCGGAACGTCATTCCGAAAATCGTCCAGCAGGAGAAACGGGTCGAAGTCGGAAGTATTGCTGAAGCCGAATGCGCGGCGCAAGTGCACTCCCGCGCCGTCGCGCGTCGGTTTGGATTTGATGAGACGTTTCACCGGGCGAAGTGACATAGGAGCCCCCCTTCAGGCGGAGTCTACTCTATTCTGGAAAGCACTGCCAACGCTCGGTGGCCCCGATCCTCGGATTATTTCAAAATGAGGGAAATAAGCTGGAGAAAAAATCCCCAGATCAGTAGATTGATACCCAATGTCATATCGGGCAGTGAATCCTCGCCCAATTTCGCCCGGGAAATGAAGTATTGCCGGACACGACTTCCTTGGAGGAGGACGACCATGACTGGATACGAAGCAGCAAACAGCATGCCTCGTCAGAACTTAGGAATTAGTCGGCGCGACATCAGGACCGTACCGAAAATTCCGAAGATCGCGCTTGCATATTCGCAGATGTGGCCCGCCTCCGCAATCCAAGACGGGTGAGACGAGGGAACTTCCATCATTCACCGCTTCCGGGAGGGAGCGACGCATTCCACATACATCACTCGGAAAACGTTTTTGGAGGCTCGCTTCTGGTCGACACCGAACGTGACCAGATAATCGCGGCCCTCCACGCGGAAAATCCGCTCCGCCATGAGCATATCCGGCTCCAGCGGGTTCGCAGACAGGCTCTTGTGGATTTCCTCTTTTTTCTCGGCGATTGCGTCCAGCAACTGGTTGGGCCACTTACCCCGGAAGTAAAACCCAGTCTCGACGCCAAAGTCCAGTTCGACCACGATCGCCACGGAACCCTCCCGGACAGGAGGGAACTATACTATAAAGTCCACGATTCTTTACTCACGAGAATCGCTCAACGCGTTTGGGGCTGATCCGATTGACTGTTCAGCGCAGAGGCCATTGCTTTGCGAAGGAGGATCGCCCGGACCCGGTTGCGAATGGCCGATATTTTCCGCTCATTGGGTGCGCTGAGGTGTGCCCGCACTTCGCTCAACATGACAGCGCAAAGCTCCTCTTCTGCAGGAGACAGAGGGGGCACATCTGGTTCTGCAGCGGCATGAGCATCCTCCGGCGGCGCGGGAGCGGGCTCCTGTTCTTGCCGGAGCCGGGCAAACGCCGAACGGATCGCTTCGTCGCGGCTTTGCCCCTCGGTTCCTACCAGAGCTCGGTCCATCACCTTGGTCAAAAGCGAGTACGTTTGATAGCTCATGAGGACCGCTTCGGGTTCGCCGTGCTTGGTAATCACATAGCGCTTTGCCGGATTTTTTTGCATGCGCTTGACAGCCCCAAGCAGGGAACTGCGGAACTTGGTGACATTGGAAAACTCGATGTCCTCTTCCAAGGACCGCGTAGTATGTTTATTGATGGCCATGGGTACCTCCCGAGTGGTGTGGAAAGATGTCCACTCTAATGTACATTATAATGTACACTACAGAGAGCAGGTTGTCAAGGCGAACTTTAGGGTAAAGCGAACTTATTTGTTTACATGAGGATGGCGCGCCCGCCATAGGGCGTCGGTTTGGATTTGATGAGGCGTTTCACCGGGCGAAGTGACATAGGAGCCCCCTTCAGGCGGAGTCTACCCTATTCCGCAAAGCACTGCCAACGCCCGGCGTGTGCATTGACACTGAGCTTTGGCAGATGTACTTTCTTACTACATTCCATTCCCCGCGAAGCGAAAGCCAAACTGCAAGGTCAGGAGGACGTAATGGGAAAACAAATTGTCAAGTTGAGCTACTGGCTGGGAGCAGTGTGCGCCGTGCTGGCGCTCGTGGCGCGTACAACCAACGCCCTGGGCATTCACTTTCTTTACTACACAACAAGGGGCAGCTCGATTGATTACCGCAGCTTCCTGGACGGGGCGATCTTCCTGTTTGTCATTTCAATTGCCACGGCGAACTACGTCGGCCTCAATTCGCGAGAACGTCAACCTTAGCAGATGAAGAAGCTGCACGGAGAAATTTATCGAAGCCGGAGAACAATCGGCCGAGGTTTATCTGAACATAAAAGCGCCAACGGTCGCCGCCACTACGACGGGGACGAAGTATAACCCCCAGATAGCGATACCGAGCAGGATGCCCTTCCATCCGCGAGTCCGGTACAAGTAGTAGGGGACCATGAATGGCCATGCACACCACACTAGTACGTCAAACTCGAAAGGCACAACAAACCTGCGCTCAAGCCTGTCGATACGTACCCACCACGTCAAAAACAAACCGAATAAAAGGAGATAAAGACGGCTTGATTCTTCGGGCATAACAAGGCGACTAGAGATCGAGACGGAAAGTCCAATCGAGTAAATCGCTGTCAGAGCAACTATAGGAAGTAGGAATTTCCGCGTGGACCTCGCGCGGGCGTCGGGGGAATCACCTAAAAGCCCTGCTGCATTGCTTTGAGATGATCCATCCATAACGTGATAAGAATGGGGCACGTGTATTCTCTTGTCAACTATGTAGTATAGAATTTCCTTTGCGACCCAACGACCGGTGCGGATCGGCCCTTCTATTTTTCGAATTGGCGGTATAGCAATGAAAAGGGCGTCCCGACGGTGTCGGGACGCCCTTGAAACGCAAAATGTTACTTCGATTTAGTACATTCCGCCCATGCCGCCGCCTGGGCTGCCGTGACCGTCGGGCACCCTTGCAATTTCATCCCGTCTATTGTGGAAGAAGTATGGCCAAAGCCGACCGTTCGTCACCAATCCAGGTCCGCGCCACATTGCGTCGGTTTTACTCTGAGGACAAATGCAGTTTTGCCCCGATGTCCACAATTTTGAAGTCAGGGTATCTTGGTAGGGAATATCGGAGTGTGTCGGCATCGGAGGTGTAATTTGGGGAATACGATTCGTCAATGGAGTCAGCAAATAGCAAATTTATTCGGATGTTTTCTCCGAATGAGCATGCTGATCGCCGCCCTATTGCTAGTTGGGGCATCAGCATCTGGCGGTCAGATTTCAATTGGGATCAATATCGGGCCGCCTCCGGCTCCTCGAGTGGTTCGAGTTCTTCCGCCGACTCCGGGCCCGGATTTCGTCTGGATCGAGGGCTATTGGTATCCTGTAGGAAGGCACTACAAATGGCACGAAGGATACTGGACACGGCCTCCGTACGTGGGCGCGCGCTGGGTTGCACCTCATCATGACGGTGGTCAGTATTTTGTAGGGTATTGGGATGGGGATCGTGGCCGTTTTGAGCACGACCACCATTGGGATCGGGACCAGGACAGGGACCGCGATCGGTATCGCGATCACGACGATCACCATGATGACCACGACCGTCACTAACGCGTAGGGCGAGAGCCGCGAATCATTCCACCTACGAAAAAAAAGGGCGTCCCGGCAAACCCGGAACGCCCTCGAATTGCAAGTTGCTCTTTCGATTTAGTACATTCCGCCCATGCCGCCGCCTGGGCCGCCGTGACCACCGGCGCCGGCTGCGGCTCCCTTGGTCTCTTCCTTGATGTCGGCCACCAGGGCTTCGGTGGTGAGCATCAGGCCGGCAATCGACGCAGCGTTCTGGAGAGCGAGGCGCGTGACCTTGGCGGGGTCGATGACGCCCTCCTTGATCATGTCGCCGAACTCTTCGGTGTCCGCGTTGAAGCCGAAGTTGTCCTCCTTGCTTTCGCGAACGCGTCCGACGATGACAGCACCTTCGGCGCCCGCATTCAGAGCGATTTGACGCAAGGGTTCCTCGAGCGCGCGCTTGACGATGTTGATGCCGACTTGCTCGTCATGCTCGGCTTTAAGTTTGTCGAGCGCCGGGATGCAACGGAGCAGGGCCACGCCGCCGCCGGGAACGATGCCTTCCTCGACCGCCGCGCGTGTGGCGTGCATGGCGTCTTCGACGCGAGCCTTCTTTTCCTTCAGCTCGGTTTCGGTCGCCGCGCCCACCTTGATGACCGCCACGCCGCCGACCAGCTTGGCGAGACGCTCTTGAAGCTTTTCCTTGTCGTAGTCCGAGGTGGTTTCCTCGACCTGCGCGCGGATCTGCCGGACGCGCCCCTCGATCTCCGACGACTTCCCAGAGCCTTCGACGATCGTGGTGTTGTCCTTGTCAATGGTGATCTTCTTGGCCTTGCCGAGGTCTTCCATCTTCACGTTCTCGAGCTTGATGCCCAGATCCTCGGTGACTGCCTTGCCGCCGGTCAGCGTCGCGATGTCCTCGAGCATGGCCTTGCGGCGGTCGCCGAAGCCGGGGGCCTTGACGGCAGCGCACTGCAGCGTGCCGCGCAGCTTGTTCACTACCAGGGTCGCCAGGGCTTCGCCCTCAACGTCCTCGGCGATGATCAAGAGAGGCTTTCCGAGCTTGGCAATCTGTTCGAGAAGGGGAAGCAGGTCTTTCATCGAGCTGATTTTCTTTTCGTGAATGAGTATGCGCACATCTTCGAGGGCGCATTCCATGCGCTCGGGGTCGGTGACGAAGTAGGGGGAGAGGTAGCCGCGGTCGAACTGCATTCCTTCGACCACTTCGAGCGTCGTCTCCATCGTCTTCGATTCCTCGACGGTGATGACGCCGTCCTTGCCCACCTTCTTCATGGCTTCGGCGATGATGCTGCCGATCTGCTTGTCGTTGTTGGCGCTGATCGTTCCGACCTGGGCGATCATGTCGCCCTTGACGTCACGGTGCAGCTTCTTGATTTCCTCGACCGCGGCTGCGACGGCGCGTTCGATGCCGCGCTTGAGAGCGGTGGGGCTGGCGCCGGCGGCCACGGTCTTCACGCCTTCGCGGAAGATGGCCTGTGCCAGCACGGTTGCAGTGGTGGTGCCGTCGCCGGCCACGTCGGAGGTCTTGGAAGCGACCTCGCGTACCATCTGCGCGCCCATGTTTTCGAGCGGATCCTGGAGCTCGATTTCCTTTGCTACCGTCACGCCGTCCTTGGTGATGATCGGCGCGCCGAATTTCTTTTCGATCACGGCGTTGCGGCCCTTGGGGCCGAGCGTGATCTTTACCGCGTCCGCGAGGGCGTTGACGCCTCGCAGGATTGACTGGCGAGATGCTTCACCAGTCACGATTTGCTTTGCCATGAGTCGTTCTCCTCTTCAGATAGTTTCAAAAATTGCGGCCTTTTGCCCTGAACGGATCAGGCGAACAGGAAGCCCTTCGCTCAAATCGCTGGGGGTAAACCCTTCGCCAAAAACGGTCAGAGTAAAGGAAAAGTTACTTTTTGCCGCCGGCAGCCTTGGCTGCGCCGGACAGTTTGGCCAGGATTTCATCTTCCCGAAGGATGAGATAATCCTCGTCGTCCACTTTGATTTCCGTGCCGCTGTACTTGCCGAACAGCACGCGGTCGCCGGCCTTGACGTCGAGAGGGAAGCGCTTCCCCTCGTCGTTGGTCTTGCCTGCGCCTACGGCGATCACTTCGCCCTCTTGCGGCTTCTCTTTCGCCGTGTCGGGGATGATGATGCCGCCCTTGATTGACTCTTTCTCTTCGATCCGCTTGATCAAGACGCGATCGTGGAGCGGAGTTACATTTACAGACATCGGTTCTTGCCTCCGTTCAATGAAGTGAGTCGGGATTGGTTTAGCGGGAATGCTGAAAAGCTCGTTAGCACTCCTCTAAGACGAGTGCTAATATAGCAGATGGGTAGAGGATGTCAAGAAAACTCGCAGTACTACCCGTATCAGGGCCAAATCCCATGATTGCATATTACCTATTTATTTTCAATAACTTACGCTGATACGGTTTCAAAATTCCATGAGCGGATGAAGTGGCGCACGCTTCAGCTTGCGGATTTTGGACCTTGTAAGTAACAAGGGGCGGCAGACTGAAAAGCCTGTGGAATAATTCCGCTTCCGACGGCCCAGCGGCTAAAGCCGTATTGATGTTGCATACTCTCCGGCACGGCTGAAGCCGTGCCCTACAAAGATTCTGGCGTTACCACAAGGGTTCTGAAGCAAGTGCCGCTCAACTTTTGGTTTGCTTCTGCGGGCGGGCTCATCAACAATAGCGGTCCAGAATGGGCGCGCGAATATTTGGACAACCGGAGCCGGACGCGACAGGCCATTTCATCGAATTCCGCAACGTATGCAAAGCCTTTGACGATCACCTGGTCCTCGACGACGTCAGCTTCATCGTCGACTACGGAGAAACCTGCGTGATCATGGGCCGCAGCGGCGTGGGCAAGTCCGTAACGCTGAAACATATTCTTGGATTCCTGCGGCCGGACTCGGGGCGCGTTCTAGTTGCGGGCGAGGACATCACCGACTGGAACGAAGATCAACTGGCCGAAATCCGCCGCCGGGTTACGATGGTTTTCCAGTCGGGCGCGCTGTTTGATTCGCTGACGGTGCGGGAAAACATTTCGTTTCCTCTTGAGAAGAGGGCAGACCTCAACGAGGAGCAAAAAGAGGCGCGCGTAACGGAGCTGGCCGAAATGCTCGAGGTCACCGAGATCGCCGATGAGTTGCCGTCGGAACTCAGCACGGGGATGAAGCGCGCGGTGGCCATCGCGCGCGCGCTGGCGCAGGATCCGGAAGCGATTCTCTACGACGAACCGACGACGATGGTCGATCCGCTGATGGCGGCGCATACCGGCGACCTGATCCTGCGATTGAAGGAAAAATTCCACAAGACCTCCGTCGTCGTCACGCACGATACGCACCTCGCAAAAAAACTGGCCGACCGGATTGTTTTTCTGCATGAAGGCCGCGTGGCATATTTCGGGCCGTGGGCCGGGTTCGTGGCCGCGCCCGAGTCGTTCCTGCGCAATTTCCTCCGGCAAGATGAACTCATCCCCGAGCTGGATGTGACCTCGTGATCTTCAAGAGCGCGAATGTTTGGAGTTGAGGGAATGAAGCGAAGAGAATTCCTCAAGCAAACGGGAATTGCTGCGCTGTGGCCTTACCTCCAACACGTAGACGGATCTCAAGCAACATCGGTCCTGGTAAACGACGTTCAAACGGAACTAAATCTCACCCGTGTCGACCGCCTTATTAAGGTTCGCTCAGACGAAGATGTAATTGCGGCGGTACGACTAGCGCGGAGCAGTAAGCGCGCCGTCTCAATTGCCGGCGGGAGGCATGCGGCGGGCGGACAACAATTTGGTTCAGGAACGATTCTGCTTGATACGACAAGCGCGCATCGGGCGGTGAATCTCGATTCAAAAGGCGGAAAACTCGAAGTTGAGGCGGGAATTGAATGGCCCGAACTTGTCCAATACACTCTCGACGTTCAACAAAGAAAAGATCAACAATGGGCCATCGCTCAAAAGCAGGGTGGAGGCGATAGATTCGCGATTGGAGGTGCGCTCAGCGCAAATGCCCACGGCCATACCTTGAATCGGAAGCCCATTGTTGGAGACGTGGATTCCTTTGTCCTTGTGGATGCTGAAGGGCAACGGCGACGCTGCAGCCGCAGCGAGAACTCTGAATTATTCAGGCTGGCGATTGGAGGTTACGGCCTTTTCGGCGTCATAACCTCCGTTACTTTGCAATTAGTCCCCCGGCAGAAGCTCGAAAGAATCGTGGAATGGAGCGTTGTGGAAGATGTCATACCAATTCTCGAGAAGCGAACAAAAGAGGGCCATTTATTCGGCGATTTTCAATATTCCATTGATGACCAATCGGGAGATTACATGCGGAAGGGCATTCTCACTACTTACCGCCCCGTCGCGCCTGATACGCCCGTTCATGCCGAGCACTCCGATTTTTCAGGAAAAGAGTACACGGCATTACTTGTTTTGGCGCATGAAAACAAAAAGGAGGCCTTCGCGAGATACGCGGAGAGCACTCTCGCTATGTCAGGCCAAGTTTATTGGTCCGACCTCAATCAAATGAGTCCATACCCGCTGCACTATCACCGTGCAGTTGATCAAGCCACGAAGGCGGAGCACCCCGGAATCGATATGATCACGGAGGTATATGTTCCACGTCAGGTGTTGCATAAATTTATAAACGATGTCCACTTAGATTTTCTGAAAAACAAAATCGACGATGTCTATGGAACTGTCCGGATGATTGAGAAGGATGACGAAACTTTTCTTGCATGGGCGAGAGAACGATTTGCATGTGTGATTTTCACTCTGCATGCGGAGCGGACTCCGAGCGCGTTGGCCCGTTTGGCTGATACCTGCCGTGGCATCATCGACAAAGCGGCGGACCGCGGCGGGAGCTACTATTTGACATATCATCGGTATGCGACTCGTAAGCAAGTGGAGCGCTGCTACCCTCAATTCGCTGAGTTTTTGCGATTAAAGAAGAAATATGATCCGGATGAGATTTTCCAAAGCGAGTGGTATCGCCATGCCAAGAAACTGTTTGCCGATTCGTAATTGTTTGAACACTCTGGATGTGACCTCGTGAGCGACGCGGCTTCCGGGTTTTCCAGTGCGAAGCAACAACTGCCGCGCGTGATGGGGTTCTGGGACGTGCTGCTGTTTTGCATCGCCACGGTGCTGGGGCCGCGGTGGATTGCGGCGGCGGCGCACAGCGGGCAGTCTTCAATCAGCTTGTGGATTCTTGCGGCGGTTTTGTTTTTTGTGCCGACGGCGTATGTGGTGGTCGAGCTATCGACGCGATTTCCGGAAGAGGGCGGGCTGTACGTCTGGACGAAAATGGCTTTCGGTGATTTTCACGGATTCGTCGCGGGATGGACGTACTGGACTTACACGATTTTTTATTTTCCGGGATTGTTGATGGCCAGCGCAGCGATGACTGCGTACGTCGGAGGCAGTGGAACCGCGCGGTTGGCGCAGAACCAGACATTTCTGTTAGGCGGATCGCTGGCGATGCTGATTGTTGCGGTCTGGCTCAACATCATCGGGCTGCGCATCGGCAAGTGGCTGCAGAACGCGGGGGGTGTCGGCACGTACACTCCGCTCCTGATGATCGTGGGAGTGGCGCTGTGGCTTTGGGGGCGGCAGGGATCGGTGACGCACTTCTCGGCGGCCGCCATGCTTCCGCACTGGGATTGGGACACGGTGAATTTCTGGTCGCAGATCGCATTCGCGTTTACCGGGCTGGAACTCGTTTCCGCGATGAGCGAGGAAGTGCGGGACCCGCAGCGCACGCTTCCGAAAGCGATCTTCGCTTCCGGAGGTCTGATCGCCGTCATCTACATCGCGGGGACGGTGGCGATCCTGACGATGATTCCCGCCGATGTGGTGGACCCGAAGAGCGGAGTCTTTCAGGCCATTACGACCGGCTCGAATGCGTTGCGGATCGGAATTGTGGGAGTGATCGCGGCGCTGCTCGTTACTGTGGGAAATGCCGGGGGAGTCGGAAGCACAGTGGCGGGGATTTCGCGAGTGCCGTTTACGGTGGGCATCGATCATTATCTTCCGTCCTGGTTCGGCAAGATCCATCCAAAGTGGAAGACGCCGCACATTTCGATTTTGGTTCAGGCCGGACTTTCGGCGGTGGTTCTGGTGCTCAGCCAATTCAAGGCAACGGAAAGAACCGCGTACGCGGTGCTGGTTTCCGCCGCCATCGTTTTGTACTTCATTCCGTTTATCTATATGTATGCGGCGGTCATCAAGCTGGCCTGGGAAGACGACCGTGAGAAAGATAAGAATGCGGTTCTGATTCCCGGCGGCAAGGCCGGCGTTTGCACCTGCGGAATTTTGGGATTGCTGGCAGTGATCGCCGGGATTGTCTTTTCGCTGATTCCACCGGGCGAAGAGACCAACAAGATATTGTTTGAGGTTAAAGTGGCCGGGGGAAGCCTGGGGACGATTGCCGTGGGACTAATTTTGTATTATCGCGGGGCGCGGCAGCGCGTCGAGTAAGACAGGCGTGGGCCTTCCTGATCTTGATTCGACTCGCGCCACGGCAAAAAGGTGGAAACCTTTCCTGCCGGATTGTCCGCAAATTGCGGCCGGCGATTTGGTATTGCAAACTTTACTGAAAATTTGCGATCTTGAAGCTGACTGGAGGGAACATATGGCCACGAAAGATAAACTCAGAAATGCAGCGGTGACGATCGGCACAGCGATGGGCAAAGCGGAAGGAAAAGCTCATCGAGCATTAACGAAAGCCGCCAAAGCGGCACACGTAGCGAGACTGGAACTCGTCCACTTGTCGAAGCAAGTGGACGCACTCAAGAAGCAATTAAACAAGAGCACCAAACGGCTGAAGAAAGCATTGAATTAGCGCAGCAATGGTTTGACGCAGGAATGAAGAAAAACGCGACCCTGCTTCGGCCGATGTTGACCGGGGCCTATGGGCACCCGTTCGTGTCCAACTCGTCTAATTTTTTTTGCCCCCGGACATTTCCACTTATGGCGGCTGCTTGTAGCAGCACTCGTCCCTGTTCACAGCTTCTTGCAACGCCGTTCCCATGAAGGTAAAGATCAGCCAGAACCACCTCAGCGTCGGAATTGCCGTTCCCCACAGCGGACCACAATAGGCGCGCGGCTTTGAAACTGTTACGTTTTCCGATGGGTCCGCCGAGGTATTCCATGGCCGCCGCCAAATCCGAATTGCCGGATTCCGACGCCTGCTCCGCATGCTGGTCTGGCGAAGAAGCGCCACGCGCCTCGGTGGCAGGCGGTGGCAATGCGCCGGGGGATTTGTCCACAATTTTTGAGGCGCCCACAGTCGCGTCAGCTGGAGCAGGAGTCGCCTCGCCGGCAACAGCAGGCGGCTCGTTTGGAACCGGGGAAGACGGAACGGAAGAGGGCGCAAGGGTTGGCGGTTCGGCTTGGGGGCCGGGAGTCACCGCGGACTGCGTTTCGGAACCGATTTGCGATCTTCCCACATGGACGCCGTAGAGATAAGCGGAACCCAGGAGCGCGGCGCCCGTGAGGGCGAATATGATCCAAAGCAAGAGTTGTCCGCCCCACATTGATTTCCCCATTGGTTCCGATAAATAAGTCTCGACGGCGGGAGAAATCGCAAAGATTGGCGCAGAGTTTGTATTGGCATGGTCCGCATCGGAGGGGGAAGTCACTTCCATTTGAGGAATGTTGGCCGCGGCCGGAGAGACGCCCCTACCACGCGCGGCCACGGAGATTCGCGATTGATTGGTCCAATTATTCAGATGTTCGCGGGCGTCGCCGGAGAGGGAAGTAAATCGCAACCCGCAAACTCTTTTCATTTCGTCGGTCCAGACGACTTCTCCCGCGCCTTCGATTCGATTTTGTCCACGCAGGGATAATAAAAAATGAATGGTTTCGGCGGGTTGAACGGGGGCGACGGCATGAAAGGAAAGACCGCCGTCGGAGACATCCAAAACGAGGCCGCCGTTTTCGGGACCCATGCCGATATAAGCGATCTCTACGAGTTTCGTTCGCGGAGCTCGACGCCGGTCGGGCGGCGGGACTGGGGGTTCGCGCATTCGCACAGTTGGCCCTATTTCCTTTTGGGAAGTGTATCGCTTTTTATTTTCTTGTGACAACGCAGCCGGACTCACTTTACCCGGCGAGTCCGGCCGGCACTGCCGTGTCCACTATCGTGCGGGAAGTTCGGCTCGTCAAATGCGAAAAAGAAAGGTTTGCCTCAAAAGTATATCGGCACGATACCGGAACGGCGGGATTCCTCGGGAACCGGCCGGGGCCGCCCGCGCGGCTATGCATGAAAAATCCTGAGGGAGCAGCCTTGGACCGGCTGGAATCGTTGGGCGTTGAATTCCATCAGGACTTTCCTGACGATGTGGTGATAACCAGGCGCGGCAAGATCGTATCGCCATTCGCTTTGCAAATCATGAAGTGATGGCAGAGGGCGCGCCTCGAAGGGTCGCAAAAAAATTTGAATATCGTTCTCGAAAATGTTTTCCGATTAGTTCAAAGCGTGATCGGCCATGAGGCCATCTCAATAAATGAAACGCCGTCCAAACCCAATGGGCCGTCAGGGGCTAAAGAGTCTGTGTGACAACCGGCAAATCTTTGTGGGGCACGGCTTCAGCCGTGCCGTAAAGTGTCCAGAATCAGTTCGGCTTTAGCCGCTGCCCTGTTTG
>Ga0209380_10000448_pt1 | contig 28938 bp, 27 predicted proteins | sample HubBroMetageWFT6_FD_188347 | JGI IMG/M metagenome (GOLD analysis project Ga0209380, IMG submission 188347) | Warmed and freeze-thawed soil microbial communities from the Hubbard Brook experimental Forest, New Hampshire - Hubbard Brook CCASE Soil... | ecosystem: Environmental > Terrestrial >... | reverse complement strand
CTGCAGCACCTTGGTGCCCTCGCTGCGGGTCTTCTCCCAGGCGGCGGGCTTGAAGATCTCGCCCAGGCTTGGCCCGTCGATCTTGTCCATGAACGAGTCGCCCGTACCAGTGATGACGAGCGCTTCGTTGTCCTGGTCGAGCGCGATCTCCTCGAGGGCCGGCGGCAGGTCTTCGTGGGTCTGGCCGGTGAAGACAATCGGCCCCCCGTTGGTGTGGAAGCGCATCGTGAGCACGCCATCTTCGCGGCTGAAGGCCAGATGCTCGTACTTGTCGAAGTACGCGGCTTTAGTCACTTCGGATTCCTCGCTTATTGCGTGGCGGCTGCGGGGCAGAGCGGCGTCATCGCCCAACCGGTCGTTGGTGCCCGGCTCGGGACACGGGAAACTGTCGTCCAGGCGATCAAGGAGAGCTGACTTCATGAGGATTGATGTGCATGCGCACTACTGGTCCGATGACCATCTCGACCTGCTGACCAGCCTGGGCAGCGCCGATGCGGGAGCGGCCCGCGGCATCGGTGCCGGCGACGGCGCCGAGCTGGACGCACGGCTGCGGCTGATGGACCAGGCGGAGGTCCAGATGCAGGTGCTGTCGGCCTCTCCGCAGGTGCCGTACTTCGAGGACAGGCCCAAGGCGGTCCAGGCAGCCACCTTCGTCAACGACCAGTACGCCGAGCTGGCCGGCCATTACCCGGATCGCTTCCGTGCCTTCGCCGCCCTGCCGATGCCGCACGTCGAGGAGTCCATCGCGGAACTGCGCCGGGCCCTTGACGATCTGAAGATGGCCGGCGTGGCGATGAACACCACCGTCCTTGGCCGCGCGCTCGTCGAGCCCGGCTTCGAGCCGGTCCTCGCCGAGCTCAACCGCCGCGGCGCCGTCCTGTACCTGCACCCGGCCGGGAACAGTGCCTGCTCGCCGCTGATCGCCGACTACCACCTGACCTGGATGGTCGGCGCGCCGGTCGAGGACACGATCTCGATCATGCACCTGATCACGCACGGTGTGCCGGTCCGCTATCCGGGCATCAGGATCATCAATTCGCATCTCGGCGGAGCCCTGCCGATGCTGGTGCAGCGAGCCGACGACCAGTACCGATGGGAAGCGCCCGACACACCGGAGCGGCCGAGCGTGACCGCCCGCCGCATGTGGTACGACACCGTCGGGCACGGCCACGTCCCGGCCCTGCGGTGCGCGATTGACTCATTCGGCCCGGACCGGCTGATGCTCGGGACCGACTTTCCCTACGAAATCGGCGACACCTTCCTGCGCGCGATCAGCTATATCAGCGCCCCTCAGATTGACCCGGACGACAGCCGCGCCATCCTCGACGTGAACGCCAGCGCGGTGCTCGGAATCGCATAGCGCCTGAGATCAGTCGGCCTTCTTCAGGCTGCGGTTGCGGCTCCGGCACGCTGTCAGGGCGCAGGTTGAGCGTCAGTGGCTCGACTCCCACGCGCCTTCTTCGCCTTTGACGTCCTGAAGCAGGTTGCCGAGGGTGAGTCCGTACTCGTAACCGTGGAGACCCCAGGCCGGGCCGGTGTCGGCAGCGCTGATGCCGTATTCGCTCACGACGGGCCGGGTGTCGCTGGTCCCGGCGATGCTCGTGATCTGAAGCCAGCTGGCCCCGCCGCCTTGTTCGCAGGTCGCCGAGTACAGCTGCGGGTAGGTGACCCAGGTGCTGTGGACCGGCTCCTTGAGCCCGACCGCGGTGTTCGTCTGGATGTAGGGGGCCAGTTCGCCAGTACCGCCGGCCAGAGCAGCCGGGTTGACGCAGGCGACCTGCTGGCCGGCCTTGGTCGTCTGGAGGCCCTGCAGGCTCGTGCCCTGGCCCGGCCGGCCAAACAGTGAATCCGCCGGCGGCTCCGAAGGGAAGGAGGAGAAGGCGATCGCGCAGCCCGTCTGCGTGGCCGACGTGCACAGCGGGACCTTCGTGAACGTCGAGCCGACCAGCTTCCCGGAGGGGACCTGGAGGTTCCCGCCAACCAGGATCGCGACGAGCAGGCGCCGCAGGACGGACGGCTCGTGATCGACCTCGGTGGAGATGAGGTGGATCAGGATGGCCGCGCCCTGCGAGTCCCCGATCAGGATGATCGGCTTGCTGCCGGTGTGGGCAAGGAACGACCGCCAGGCGGGGAGCACGCTGTTGTAGGCGGTGATGAAGCTCGAGCGCATGAGGCTCTGGTCGCCCGCGAGCCCTTTCAGCACCGTCGGCAAGGTCTGCTCGCGGTACAGCGGCGCCCACACGTCACAGACCCGGGAGAACGCAGCCGTCTGCTGGTTCGTGACGTATGTCTCGAGCTTGGTCACGGCCAGGCCGGCGTTGGCGGTCTTGGCCAGGCTCGCCGTCGGGAAGACGTAGAAGCAGGCGAACTTTGATGCCGCCGACTGCGGCCAGGTTGCCGGCTCCACGGTGCCCCCGGCCGTGACCGCCGAGACGGTCAGGCTGGAGGCGCACGGGTCGGCCGCCTGGCCCGGCTCGCACAAGAAGGCTGCGCCCGCAGTCCCGGCGGGCGCCCCCGCAGGGCCCGCCGAGGAGCAGGCCGCTGCCAGCGTCATGACCAGCACGCCGCCAGCCGCTCCGGCGATCAGCCGGCGCCTTGGCCGGCCCCGGTGCAGGGCACCAGCCGCGGCGGGCTGGCCAGCCCGCCGCGGATCGTCCGCGATCCCGGCGAACGCGGGCGAGTCGACCGCCAGTGGCGGCGTACCGCGCCTGGCCTGCTCGTTGCCATCCGTCGGGGGCGCCTGCTCGGACGCGGGCCGCCGCGGCAGGAACAGGGTGAGGGCGGTAACGAAGGCCAGGAGCTTCGAGACGATGTTCAGCCCGATGGGAAGCGCGGTCGACGGGTAGCCGAAGCCGTATAGCGCCCACACCGCGAAGACGCCCAGCATCAGGGCGAAGGAAAAGAACGTGGCCCTGGTCAGACGCACCATCGGCGACAGCCGCAGGAGCAGCAGCGTGGTGATCTCGATCAGGAACAGGGGCACGAAGAACAGGGCCCGGTAGAAGGCCGGGTTGGGCGGGATCGCCGGGTAGGTCCTGGCCATCACGATCAGGTCGAAGGGAAGCTCGAAGATCATCGGTGCGGCTATCGCGCCGAGGAATCCTGCAGCCAGCCTCATTCTGATGTCAGGCGATCGGCGCGCGACGATGATGACGAAGAAGACCACGACGGCCGTCAGCGTGATCGGCGCGATGCGGTCTCTGGGCGAAGACGCGTTCGAGCCATAGGCGTGAACGTACTGCTGGACGTAGAAGACAAAGCAGATCAGGAACGCCACCATCGAGGCGATCCAGGCCACGATCATGACAGTCCGGCCTAGTGGTCCGGGCTGGACTGCTCGGATGGGACGGCGCAGCCGGATCCCGGCGATGGTCGCGCCAGCCGCGGCGGCGATGAGAACGGCGGCGAGCCAGATCCTGGCATCCCCGCTGTAGCTGACCCACGTGCCGTACTGAGTCATGATGTCCACCCGCTCTCAGAAAACTGATATCAGAATGCTAGGTGCGGCATATCAGCTTTGTCAACCGGCAGTCCGTACGATGGCGGTCATGGAATGGGTGCAGGACATGGCCGAGCGCTGGGTGCGCATCATGAGTGCATCGGGCGACGGCAGCACACCGCTCGATGAGGCCGTACGCCGGCTAAGTCCGGTCGGCAGCTCACTCTCACCTAAGGGCGGCCGGATCAGCAGGCGGAAAACGCGAGCCGCGGCTGAGGGCGAGACGTCTGCGGTTACGACTTTGTGCCGTCAGCTGATCGCTGGTGTCCTGGTCAGCGACCTGGTAATCGAGCGCCTGTCGGTGCTGGAGAGCCAGAGCCGCGAACAGATCCTGGACCGGATGCTTGCTTCCGGCCTGCCACCGCTGCCGGAGAAGCAGCTGCAGGTGCTGGAGACGGAGCTGTCATACAGCGGCGCAGAGCGGCGCGACCCTCAGGTTCCCACCTACGCCGGGCTGGGCAGCCGGATCGAACAGCTGCTCCGGATCGCCGAGCAGCAGGCCGCGACGATTATCCAGGAAGCCCGCGAGGAGGCTGCCGCCATCAAATCGTCGGCTGGCACCCAGCAGCAATGTCCTCGGTGCGGAGCCAGCCAGTCGGCTTGAGCTCCCGTCGGCGTGCCAGCTTTGTCCGATGCCGTGTACATTCCTACCGAAGATCTGCCCACGGGGAGAAGAGCTGTTGCCATGACTGAAGCCACGGGCGGGGAACTGCTGACCCTGTGGAAAGTCGGCCGGGTTGAGCTGCCCAAGATCGCTCAGGTCTACCTCGACGCGATCGACGGTCTCGCGACCGCCCGCGATGCGGCGGCCGCCTACTTCGAGCCGTCGGCCGCGGGGGCGCCGGAGTCGACAGGCAGTCAGGTTGGCCCGGCGTGGCAGCGGGTGTGCGATGAGCTGACCGACACACTCTCCCAGTGCGCCCGCAACACGCTGGCCGGAGGCGACGCGGTGGGCCGGGCCATCAGCGAGCACACGCGCACGGATGCCGACGGCACCGGCTCCCCGACGGCGCCTGGGCAAGACCTGGCGTGCAGGATCCATGATCCGAATGAGGTCGACCCCGCTGATCCGGACCAGAACCCCGTGGGCGAGCCTGCCACCGTCGCTCAGGCTGACGATCGCGCGCCCGCGACCGAGGGACACGGGAGGCCGCCCGCGGAATCCGGCTATCTGGCCGGGGTGACCCGGATGGCCGAATCAATCAAGCGCCTGGCCATCGACAAGCAGAAGGCCGACGACAAGGCGTTCGAGGACTTCGTTAAGGCGCGCTACCAGCAGTACGCGTACGACGTGACGGCTTCATGGAAGGAATGGGAGAGCGCCTACGCCGAGTGGCGGACCGAGCAGCATGCTCACAAGTCGGCCGCGACCTCCGCGCCTGAGCGCCCGCCGGCCACGGCGAGCTCGGCAATGATGGCTGCCGCCAGGGAGGAGTACGTAAAGCATCTGGAGGAGGCGTATGCCTGGATCGTGCCGGCCTTTCAGGCCTGGGCCGCTCACGACCCGGACACGCTGACCCCCGGGATCGCGGCGATCCAGGGCGTGGAGTACCGCCTGGGCGACGGCCAGGCGGTGCGGTTCGCCAACAGCGCCCAGATCAACCTCGCATCCCAGTGGGACGGCAGCTACTGCACCAACCTCCGGAACTTCCTGGCCTCCTTCCTGATCATGCCCGGCAATCAGCAGACCATCGCCCGGACCCTGCGGGAGTTGCTGGAGGCCGAGCAAGCTCTCTACCGGCAGGCCCAGGGCAACATGCTGCAGCTCGCCGAGAAGGCCGAGGAAGCGATCAAGGCCTGCGGAACTGAGAACCGGCCTGAGACCAGGACGTTCCTGACCATCCTGAGCGCGGTCACCTGGATCGCCGGGGCCGCGCTGGCGATTCCATCGGGCGGCGCATCGATCTACGCCGGAGTGGTCACCTTCAACGCGGTGGCGGCCGTGACCGGAGCCGCGGCGAGCCTGCTGCCGGGCGGCGACCCGAAGTCCATCGGCGCCGACCGGGTCGATGACGTCCTGAAGAAGGTGTCGCAGGTGATGCAGGAGGCACGCAGCCAGATCACCGCACGGGAGCAGGACATCGTTACCGCGCTCGAGCACAACCATCGGACACTGGCGGCCGTGCGGGAGCGATCGGCCGCGACGGCGACCGCCGGCCCGGTGACGCCATCGGAGCCGACGATTATCAGCGCCGAGCCCGGTCAGATCTCCGCTCACCTGCATCCGAAGTAGACGCAGTTGACTTCGAGTGCACTCTAAGAGTGAGACTGAGCAGCATGACGTCCGCCGGACTGCTGACGATCGCCGAGGTGGCCGAGCGCACCGGTCTGACGCGGCACACGCTGCGCTACTACGAGCGCGACGGGCTGATGCTCGTGGTCGGCCGGGCCGATTCCGGGCATCGTCTCTACTCCGAGCACGATCTGGGCTGGATCGAGCTGATAACCAAGCTGCGGGCGACGGGCATGCCGATCCGCGAGGTGCGTCGCTACGCCGAGCTGGTGCGAGCCGGCGACGGCAACGAGGACGAGCGCCTTGCGCTACTGCGAGCCCACCGCGAACGGGTTCGCGCTCAGCTCGACACGATGGCGGCCTACCTGGATGCGATTGACGTGAAGATCGGGTACTACGCCGACGCGATCGAGGCGTGCGAGTCGCCGGACAGCTATCTCAGTTCGCCGCGTCCAGTAGCTGCCTCTGTTCCGCGCTGAGCTGCAGATCGACCGCGGCCAGACTCTCGTCGAGCTGCGGGACCGTGGATGCGCCGATGAGCGGCACCACCGGCAGATCGCCGCCCATGAGCCACGCCAGCACTACCTGGTTCGCCGTTGCTCCCGTCTCCGTGACGACCTGAGAGAGAGCAGCGAGCCGCGCGCCGGTCCCCGGGTGCTCATAACCGCGGTCCCGCGCCCTGTCGGGCCGGCTGTACGCGCCGCCCAGCAGAGGCGAGTACGCCACCAGCGTCATTCCCGGCTCGGCGCGGACGTAGCTGAGAATCGACCCGTCCGCCACGCCGATCTCACCGTCCGGCGAGAAACGGGTATCGGGAATGTCGGTGCGCATCCGCAGATACGTGTGGTGATACTGCAGCACGTCGGCTCGCGCGTTCCCGGCCACACTGGCCAGGCCTCGGGCGCGTTCCACCTGCCAGGCCCAGTGATTGCTCAGGCCGAGCAGTCCGACGGCGCCGTCGGCGACCAGGTCGCCGAACGCGGCGGCCTGCTCGTCCAGCGGAACGGTCTGATCGGGGACGTGCGCGTAGTACAGGTCGATCCGCTCGACGCCGAGACGCTCTCTGCTGCGCTGGCTGGCCTCGAGGATCGCCGCCCGGGACAGGCCTTCGCGCGGAGCACTGAGGTCGGCCGTCGGCGCGGCAGGCCGGGCCCCTACCTTCGTCGCGATGACGATCTCGTCATCGATGCCGCGGCTGGCGCGCCACCGGCCGAGCAGGGCCTCGCTCTCGCCCCCCTGAGTGCCGTTCACGAAGAACAAGTAGCTGTTCGAGGTGTCAATGAAGTTCCCGCCCGCGGCGACGTACCGATCCAGGATCGCGAACGACGTGGCTTCGTCCGTCGTCGTACCGAATCGCATGGTGCCGAGGCTGAGCACGCTGACCTTGCGCGCCGACAGTGCGTCGCTTCCGATGGTGGTGTAGCGCATGCGCCCACGCTCACAGTTCGCGCGCGCTCGAAGTCAAGCGCTCACCCGCAGGCCGGCCACGGCCAGCGCTGCCATGACGCCGCTGGCCATCGCGGCCACCGCGAAGCCGGCGTGCGCGCCGAAGGCAGACACCGCCCAGCCAGCGGCCGCCGCCGCGCTCGCCGAGCCGGCCGCGCTGGCCGAGTTCAGCCAGGCGAAGGCCTCGGTGAGCACGGCCCGGTGGGCGGCCGTCTCGGCCAGCACCGAGCACAGGACCAGAATCGGGGGGATAGCCAGCCCAGTGAGCGCCACGTCGAACCCCAGTACTACCGGCGAGCCGGCTGCAAGCAGTGGCAGGCAGCCGGCCGCCAGCGCGGCCGCAGCCACCGCCAGCTGCACCTGCGGAGCGGTCTGCCATTGGCGCAGCCCGTAGAGGGAGCCGGCCAGCAGGCTGGCGCAGCTAGATGCCGCGAACAGGACAGCGGCTGCGTCTGCAGCGCCGTGCTCGACCGCGAATGCGGTTACTGAGATCTGCATGGCACCGAAGAACCCGCCGATCGCCAGGTTCACGCCGACCAGGACCACGAATCCGGGCCGGAGTAGCGAACGGCTCGTACGGTGCCGTCCGTCGGCGCCCGATGCTGGCGGCGCGGTCGGGCGCTGCGCGGCAAAGCACAGCCCGCCGGCCACCACCAGGATGGCGGCCAGCACCGTGCCGGCGGCCGGGTACCCGCTGGCGCCGAGAATGCTGACCAGGGCCGGGCCGGCGAGGTAGGCCAGCTCGTTGGCCAGCGATTCCAGCGCGAACGCGGTGGGCAGTGCCGCGGCTCGCTCGTCGCGCAGCAGCGCTGTCCAGCGGGCCGCGGAGAGCGCGCCAAGCTGGGGGATAGTGGCGCCAGCCAGTACCCCGCCGACCGCCATCAGCCAGTCCGGGGTACCGGCGGCGACCAGGGCCAGCAGCGTGGCCACGGCCGCGGCGTGCGCCAGCAGCACGGGCGGCAGCACCCGCGTCTGGCCGAAGCGGTCGGCCAGCCGGGCCAGCTGCGGTCCGGCTACTGCCTCGGCGACGGCGAACCCGCCGGTCACCAGCCCGGCGGTGGCATAAGAACCGGTCCGCGCGTGCACCAGCCAGACGATGCCGAGGCTGGTCATCGCGATGCCGACGCGGCCGGCGGCAGCGGTCAGGAAGAAAGCGGCGGCACCGGGTGCGCGCAAGAGGGTGCGGTAAGACGCCGACGACATGATGTGTCCCGTTCGCTGCCCGGCGGGGCGGACCACCCAGGGTCGTCGGCGTCCAGAATCACCGACCCGTGGTCATCACCTGGAACCGTCCACAAGCGGCGTGGAGCGGGGACACGCACCCCACGCCGGTTCCATCACCGGGCAGAAGCCTTTTGAGGCCGTCTCGGCCGATCTCGGTCATCGAGACATCTCGAGCCTAGGCGGCCGCGGCAGGCATGTCCAGGCAGGCAACTGAGTAACAGTCCCGAAATACGCGGCGCGTAGCCTGCGGTCGTGAGTCCTGACGAGCAGATCGCGGTGGCTGACCCGCGCGCGCCGGACGTCCGGGCGCTCCTGGAACAGCACCGGGAGTTCGCGCTCGCGCACACGCCACGGCAGCACAGCTTTGCGCTCGACGTGGACGGACTGCTCGAGCCGGCGCTGACGCTTTTCGGCTGCCGGGCATCCGGCAGCCTGCTCGGCATCGGGGCACTCAAGCGCCTCGACCACCAGCATGCCGAGATCAAGTCCATGCACACTGCCCGGGCTGCCCGCGGTCGCGGGGTCGGCCGCAGAATGCTGATCCATCTGGTTCAGTTCGCCCGGGGGAGCGGTTTTCGCCGGGTCAGCCTGGAGACCGGCACCGCATCGGCATTCGCCCCGGCACGGGCGCTCTACGTGACCGCGGGCTTCGTGCCCTGCGGGCCGTTCGCTGACTACCGGCCGAGCGAACACAACACGTTCATGACCCTGGACCTCGGCCGCTCGGGCTAGCGGCGACCCTACGAGGACGCATCCGGGTCGGGCAAGAGCCGGGTGGGCAGTGGCTCTTCGTCGACCGTGCCGTCCTCCCTGCGGGTCAGGTGCCAGGCTCGGGCGTCGGGCGACTCGGTGACGGCCTCGTGGAACGTTGTGTCGAAGAACGTCACCGCGGCGCCGTTGTCGGTGGCGTAGCAGTCCGGAAGGCGCTGCTCCGCGATCAGCTTGGTGATCGCCGGGCGCCGCTGCTCTTCAGCGTCGTGGTGCGGGCTATTGGAGAACGGCAGGAATCGGAGGCCGTTGCGGACCTCGCGCAGCGGCAGGCCGAAGGAGTCCGTGGTGCCGCCGGTGAACCAGCAGACCGACCCGGCCGAGACGCCGCTGAGCACGACGCCAGCGCGCCAGCATTCGCGGAGTACCGGCGCTAGGTCGTGGATTTGCCACACGGCGAGCAGATTCGCGACGCTGCCGCCGGCGACCCAGATTATGTCCTGGTCGAGCAGGAGCCCGCGGATGTCGGCCGTGTTGGGCTGCGGGTAGAGCGCCAGGTGGCTGACCCGGAAGCCGGCCCGGCCGAAGGCCGAGTACATCGCGGTCAGGTAGCCGGGGTGGTCGCCAAGTGCCGTCGCGATCATGCAAAGCTTCGGTGCCGGACCCGCTTGCGCGAGATCCGCGGCGTAGCGGTAGACCGGGCCCGCCCGCCAGTCCATGTCGCCCAGATGCATGCTGTGGAACCCGATGCTGGTGGCCACGATGGTCGGCTGCTGAGCGGTCACCAGCCGATACTGCCACGGCAGGCACGGGCCAACCGAAACGGGGTCCGCGACCTTACCAGGCGTAAATCCGGGGCGGCAGCTTGCGCGTCGGCCATTTGTCGCCCGCATAGATGATCATGATGGGAATGTCATCAGGGTCGCGGCCCTCGACTACCGCGACGTCCTGGTCCGTGCGGGTCTCCAAGTAGGCCGAGTGCTGCCGGAGTATCTCGGCCCTGCGATCAAGATCGGCCCTGCTACCCGTGCTCCAGCTCACATACTGGACGCCGATGGATCCGAGCGGGCGCCCCGCGTTCTCGCCGAACGCGCGCAGCGTCAGCTGCGATCCGTCCGCGGATCCCAGCAGCGCGGCCGTCGGGCTGCGGTCCAGGACCTCCAGGTCCAGCAACTCGCGGTAGAAGGCCACTGACGCTTCCAGGTCCCGCACGAACATAACGGCTGCTCGCAGCCGGATTCCCTCGGCCATCCGCCGACCTCCGCGCTAGGACCCGCCCATGTTGCATGGTCTAGTTGCCATCCTGCACCGGGAACGTGCTTGCGCGTGGCCATGCCCTTAGGCTCGTCAGGATGCTAGGGCTTCCCGATGCGATCCGCGGCTGCCTGTTCGACCTGGACGGTGTGCTCACGAAGACCGCCAAGGTCCACGACGCCGCCTGGACCGAGATGTTCGATGACTTCCTGCGCGAGCGGTCGCGCCGGACCGGTGAGCCATTCGTGCCGTTCGACCCGGTTGAGGACTATGACGAGTACGTCGACGGGAAACCGCGGGCCGACGGCACCCGGTCGTTCCTGGCCGCACGCGGCATCGAGCTGCCCGAAGGCCGCGAGGACGATCCGCCGGGCGCCGAGACTGTTCACGGACTCGGCAACCGCAAGAATCAGATACTGCTGGCGAAGATCCGGTCCGAGGGCGTGGAAGTCTATGACGGCTCCGTCCGCTACGTGCGGGCGGTGCGCGACGCCGGCCTCCGCCGCGCCGTCGTCTCATCCAGCGCCAACTGCCGCGACGTGCTGGCGGCGGCCCACATCGAGGACCTCTTCGAGGCGCGGATCGACGGCATCGTCGCCGAGCGCGATCACCTGCGCGGCAAGCCAGCGCCCGATACGTTCCTCGCGGGCGCCCGCGCGCTGGGGCTGGAGCCTGCGGCTGCCGCTGTCTTCGAGGACGCTCTGGCCGGGGTCGAGGCGGGCCGAGCTGGCAACTTCGGCTATGTCATCGGCGTCGACCGCGCGGGCCAGGCGGCGGCGCTCCGTAGCGACGGCGCGGATGCCGTCGTCCAGGATCTGAGCGAATTGCTAGGACGGTCATGATCAAGCAACCGGAGTTCACCGAGGAGCCCTGGTCATTGCGGGAGACCGGGCTGGAACTCGACCGGCTGGCGCAGACCGAGTCACTTTTCGCGCTGTCCAACGGTCACCTCGGCTGGCGCGGCAACCTCGACGAAGGCGAGCCGCATGGCCTGCCGGGAACGTATCTCAATGGCGTCTACGAGGTCCGGCCGCTGGCAGGCTCGGAGCCTGTATACGGCCGGCCGGGGTCCGGGCAGACGATCATCAACGTCACGAACGGCAAGCTGATCAGGCTATTCGTGGATGATGAGCCATTCGACGTCCGCTACGGGAAACTGCGGTCGCACGAGCGGCTGCTCGACTTCCGGGCGGGCACGCTGACCAGGCACGCGGAGTGGGTATCGCCGGCCGGGGGAGCGGTCCGCATCACCTCGACCCGGCTGGTGTCCTTCAGCCACCGCGCGATCGCTGCGGTGTGCTACGAGGTCGAGCCAGTGGACGGGCGGCTGCAGATCACGGTGCAGTCTGAGCTGCTCGCGAATGAGGAGTTGCAGTCGGTCGCGGGCGACCCCTGGTCCGCGTTCACTCCGGACAATGCCCTCGTCGGGGAACACTTTGGCTCGCAGGACAACGCCGTCGTGCTGGTGCACAAGACCAGGCTCAGCGGGCTGCTCGTTGCGGCGGCGATGGACCACCAGATCGACGCCCCGGCCGGGATGCGAACCGAGTCAAAGGCATACGACGACGGCGGCCAGGTCACCGCCTCGGTGCCGCTGGAGCCGGGGCAGCGGCTCCGGCTGATCAAGTTCGTCGCCTACGGCTGGTCGAGCGAGCGGTCCATGAACGCGGTCCGGGACCAGGTGTGGGCGGCACTGACCGGTGCCAGGCAGACGGGCTGGGAGGGCCTGCTCGCGGCGCAGCGCGCCTACCTCGATGAGTTCTGGAGCCACGCCGACGTCCAGGTGCACGGTGATGTCGAGATCCAGCAGGCCGTGCGACTCGGCCTGTTCCATGTTCTTCAGGCTGGCGCGCGCGGCGAGGAGCGCCCGATCCCGGCCAAGGGCCTCACCGGGCCGGGCTACGACGGGCACGCCTTCTGGGACACCGAGATGTTCGTGCTGCCCGCGCTATCGCTGACGGCGCCAGATGCCACCGCCAGCGCGCTGCGCTGGCGGCACAAGACACTGCCGATCGCTCAGCAGCGCGCGGCCCAGCTGGGGTTCAGGGGAGCTGCCTTCCCGTGGCGGACGATTACGGGCCAGGAATGCTCGGGCTACTGGCCCGCCGGAACGGCAGCGTTCCACGTCAACGCGGATATCGCTAATGCCGTGCTGCTTTATCTCGATGCCAGCGCGGATGAGGAGTTCGCGCGGGCGGAGGGCTTTGACCTGCTGGTCCACACAGCGCGGCTGTGGCGGTCCCTCGGTCATCACGACGGCGAGGGCCGGTTCCATATTGACGGCGTGACCGGACCGGACGAATACAGCGCCGTTGCGGACGACAACGTCTATACGAACCTGATGGCGCAGCGCAATCTCCTCGCCGCCGCCAGCGCGGCGGAGCGGTATATGGACCGGGCCCGCGAACTCGGCATCGACGCGGAGGAATCGGCTGGGTGGAGGGACGCGGCGCAGGCGATGTTCGTCCCGTATGACGAGGCACTCGGCGTGCACTCGCAGGCGGCCGCGTTCACCCGGCACCAGGCCTGGGATTTCGCCGGCACGCCGGCCGACCACTACCCGCTGATGCTGCATTACCCGTATTTCGACCTGTACCGCAAGCAAGTCGTCAAGCAGGCCGACCTCGTACTTGCCATGCAGATGTGCGGGGAGGCCTTCACTGACGACCAGAAGGCGCGGAACTTCGACTACTACGAGGCGCTCACGGTACGCGACTCGTCGCTGTCCGCCTGCACGCAGGCGGTCATGGCGGCCGAGGTCGGCCAGCTGAGCCTGGCCTTCGACTATCTGGGCGAGGCGGCTCTGATCGACCTGGATGACCTGCAGCACAACACCCGCGATGGTGTGCATATCGCGTCGCTGGCCGGCACGTGGATCGCGCTCATCGCCGGTTTCGGCGGCCTGCGGCACTTTGACGGCACCGTGTCCTTCACGCCGCGACTCCCGGACGGGATCACCAGGCTCGTTTTCACGGTCCTGATCCGCGGCCGTCGGCTGCGGGTCGAGGTCACGCATCAGTCAGCGCGGTACCTGCTGGCCGACGGAGAACCCCTCGAGATCCAGCACCATGGCAAGCGGATGACGCTGTCGGCCGGCCGCTCGCGCGTACGGCCAATCCCGGAGGTTCCTCAGCGGCCACGGCCCAGCCAGCCGCCCGGCCGGGCGCCTGCCCACCGCGACGGCGACGGACAACCCGCCTAGGAGCGGCCCGCCCAGGCGCGAATCCGACTATTCATTCCAAACTCCAGATTTCCGCATCGTGGATGTGCCATAGGTATGGCTATAGCCATAGTGCTGGCACATCCACGATGCGGAAACCCTGCGGCGGCGAGTGGTTTACGCCGGTATGTCGCCGATCAGTGCATGCCGCGTCGACCGGAGCAAGCCGCCGGCGACGCGGTAGAGACTCAGTCCCTGGAACGTGCCGTGGCTGGGCATCGTGCCCGTCCAGGCGGCAGCCACCATGTCGCCGTCGGCGACCAGGGCGTCGATCGTGTAGCTGATGAGGCCGCCGGCCCGCTTGACCGCCTGCTCGTAGTCGGCGCGTGCTCCTGCGGGCCCGATCCCTGGTGGCTCGTGACCGTAGTCGAGGTAGTCGGACGCGACGCATTCGTCGAAATCGTCCGGTCGGCCGTTGCTGTAACAGTCGAAAAACCTGCGTACGGCATCTTCGGGACTCAGCTGCGTGCTCATTGCCTGCCTTTCGGTGTGATCCATGACCGGCCGTGCCGGGTCAGCGCGAAGAACTCGCGACGCCAGCCTGGGACCGTGCGCAGCTGGCCGAGCAGCGCGGATGTGATCGCGACGGGGGCGACGGCGCTCCCCGAGTCCGGGGCCCCGCAGGACTGCTCGGTCTCCACCAGCACGCCGACACCGTGCGGGCTGAGGTGCGCGTCCAGATGTTCTGCGATCTGGCGGGTCAGGTCGGCTTGCGCCTCCGGCCGCGCGGCGAAGAACTCGACGAGCTGGCCAAGCGTCGCGCAGTCCAGCATGAGCCCGGCCGGCAGGTAGCCGATGTGGGCGGCAGCCGCAACCGGCATCCGGTGCTGCTCGCACAGGCGCTGAACCGGGATGGCGAGGGCCATGACCAGCTGGTCGTAGCCGTCGTGGTTCGGGTAGGTCGCAAGCGGCGGCGGGTGGCTCACGCGCGTTGTCATTCCCCGCAGGCGCGTCGTCGCACATGACCGATTGGTACCGGAACCCGTGGGCATGATGAGCGTGTGCGAACGAGGAGTATCTACATGGTCATTCCCGCACAGGCCCGCCGATGATTGCGCAAATCGGCCGCCGGGAGTCGTTCAATGCCGCGCACCGGCTCTATGATCCGGCGCTGTCCGATGACGAGAACCGGCGTGTGTTCGGAAAATGCGCCAACCTGCACGGCCACAACTACGTGCTCGAGGTGGTCGTCGACGGGGAAATCGACCCGGCCACCGGCTACGTCATGGACCTCAAGTTCCTGTCGGAGGTCATCTGCCAGCGAGTGATCAGCGACGTGGACCACCGCAATCTCAACACCGACGTGCCGTGGCTCGCCGGGCGCATCCCGACCGCGGAGAACCTGGCGCTCACCTTCTGGGAGCGGATCAGGCCTGAGCTTTCCGATGGGCGCCTGCGCGCCGTGCGGGTCTGGGAGACAGACAAGAACTGGGCTGAGGTCGGTGATCGGATCTGAGATCCCGCACCCGGAGGGGCGGGAGCTGCACACCCGTTACACCGCGGCCGACCTGGCCGTGTTCACCCCCGAGGAGGCTCGCCGGTTCATTCCGGACGGGGACGGTGATCCCGGCACGGACAGCGTCCTGGCCTGGGAGCTGCTCTACCGGCTTGAGCCCGACCTCTACGACCAGCTCGCGTCGGCAGAGCGCCTTCACCCGGGCATCCTCGCGTGGCTGCCACGCTCCGCGGATCGGATCGTGGAGGTTGGCGCCGGTACGGGACGGCTCACGCTCGACCTTGTCGACCGCGGCCGTGACGTGGTGGCCATCGAGCCCGCAGCGCCGCTGCGCCAGACCCTGGAGCGCAAGCTCGCCGCGGCTGGCCACGGCGGCGTGCGCGTGCTGCCCGGGTTTTTCGATGAGCTGCCGGTGCCCTGCGAATACGCGGACCTCGTGGTCGCGTGCTCGGCCTTTACTCCCGACTCAACCCACGGCGGCGAGGCCGGCCTGGCCGAGATGGAGCGCGTATGCAGGCCGGGCGGGTGCGTCGCGATCATCTGGCCGAACAACGTGAACTGGCTGACCGCCCGCGGCTATCAGTACGTCACCTTCGACGGGCCGATGGCCGTCGAGTTCCCCAGCCACGACAAGGCAGTCGAGCTCTCTGAAATCTTCTATCCGGAGGCCGCCGGCGAAGTGCGCGCCGAGGGGCTGCGGCGGGTGCCGTTCGAGCTGACCGGGATCAACCCGCCGCGCGACGTGGCCTACAAGATCCGGCCGCGATGAAGATCGCGATCATGGCGCCGCTCGTCACGGCCATCCGCGAGCCGCAGCTCGGCGGCTCGCAGGCATTCGTCTCCGATCTCGCGCGCGGCCTGGCCGGCCGGGGCCACGAGGTGCACGTGTACGCCGCGTCCGGCTCGGAGATCCCCGGGGTGACGGTCGTCGACACCGGCGCCGATCCGCGGGCGCTGGCGGGCACGCTGTACCGGGCCGTCGTGCCCGCGGGTACCGGCTTCGGGAGCACCGGCACGGCCGAGTCCGCCAGGGCCGCGGCTGAGGAAGTCTTCACCGCCGTGTACGCGCGGGTGCGGGACGCCAGATACGACGTGATCCACAACCATGCCTTCGACGCACCTGCCGTGCGGCTCGCGACGACCGTGGCCGCACCGGCACTGCACACGCTGCACCTGCCGCCGGACGAGACGCTGACCGCGGCCCTGGACGAGGCGGCGCGCTCGGGGCGCCCCCCGCTTGTGGCGACGGTCTCGGACTTTCAGGCCCGGGCCTGGCGCCGCGCTGTCCGCGTCGACGAGGTTCTCCCGCCGTACGTGCCAACGCGTTCCATCCCGTACTCGGCGACGGCGGGGAACGGGGCAGTCTTCGCCGGCCGGCTCAGCCCGGAAAAGGGAGCGGCGGAGGCCATCGATATCGCCGCGGCCGCCGGGCTGTCCATCGACGTCTACGGCGACGCCTACGACGAAGGGTATGCCCGTGACCAGATCGCACCGCGGCAGGCCGGGCCCGGCGTCCGGGTTCACCAGGCCATTCCCCGGGCAACGCTCTGGATGGCCATGTCCCGGGCGGCGGTCGTCCTGAATCCCTCCCAGTGGGATGAGCCGTTCGGCATGGCGGCCGCCGAGGCGCAGGCGTGCGGCACCCCGGTGGTGGCCTTCCGCCGCGGCGGGCTCACCGAGATAATCGAGGACGGCGTCACCGGGTTCCTGGTGCCGCCCGGCGACCTTCAGGCGGCAGCCGAGGCCGTCGGGCGGGTGGCCGCGATCTCACGCCCGGCCTGCCGCAGCCACGCCGAGCGTCATCTCGACCTGGAGCAGAGCCTGGACACGCACGAGCGCATCTACCGCCAGATGATCGCCACCGGTGCCGCGGATGCCGGCCATGGCTGACCCGCGGCACTGGCTGAACGACCGGGTCGCGGTCGTCACCGGCGCCAGCCGCGGGATCGGCGCCGCGACCGCGATGGCGCTCGCGGGCGCCGGCGCGCAGGTCATCCTCGCGGCGCGCGACCAGAGCGCGCTCGAGGGAGTGGCCGATCAGATCCGACACGGCGGGGGGACGGCGCGAGCGGTACCCACCGACGTGAGCAAGCCGGCCGGCGTCGACCGCCTGTTCGCCGCGGCGGCGCAGGCGGGCAGCCCGGCCGCACTGGTCTGCGCGGCCGGCGTGCTGACCTCGGCGGCCGTCACCGACACGACGGACCAGATCTGGAACGAGACCCTCGGGGTCAATCTGACGGGCACGTTCCTGTGCTGTCGCGCGGCCTTCACGGCCATGAGCGAGGCCGGGGGAGGGAGGATCGTCACCATCGCCTCGCTCTCCGGGGTCTACGCAACCGAGAAGTTCCCCGGGCTCGCCGCCTACAACGCTTCCAAATTCGGGATTGTGGGCCTGACCGAGGGCCTCGCCGTCGAGGGGAAGCAGCACGGCATCAGCGCGATCTGCGTCAGTCCCGGCGCCGTCGACACCGAGATGCTGCGCCGCGCCAACCCGGATCTGCGTCCTGGCCTGACACCGGGTGACGTAGCGGATCTGATCCTTGCCCTACTCGACGGCCCGGTGGTCCCGGCGAGCGGGGCCAACATCCCCTTGTTCTCGAACGCCTGACTCCGGGCTCGTTACGAACTGATCGGCAGCGACCACAGGTCCGTGCGCTCGTCAGCGAGTACGCCGGGCGCCGGCCGCGCGCGCCCGGCCACGAGCCGTCCGGCCGCGGCCATCTCGCCGTCGTGGTCAAGCTCCGGGTCGCCGCCGCGGTCCAGGCCGACCGCCGCCTGCACCAGACCGCCCTGCAGGTAGAACCCGACGAGCTTCCCCTCCTCGAGGCTGCCGCGCACGACGAAGTCGTCCCACGTCACGGCGTGTCCCACGTACTCGATCTTGTGGTCGTACTGGTCGGACCAGAACGTGTAGATGTAGGCGTACGGGTCAGTCGAGCCCAGCATGATCCTGGCCGCCGCCGTTCCCTGCTTTTCCGCGTTGTTGTAGTGCTCGACCCGGACCCGCCCGAAGAGCGGATGAAGATGGTTGGCCACGTCGCCGGCCGCATAGACGTCGGGCGCGCTGGTCCGGCACAGCTCGTCGGTGAGGACCCCGTGATCCTGCTCGATCGACGATCCGGCCAGCGCGCCGGTCTCGGCCGTAATCCCGACGCCGACGACGGCGAAGTCGCACGGAACCCGCTTCCCGCTGGCAGTCACGACTGCCTCGAGGCGGGTCGTGCCGTCGAACCTGGTGACCTGCTCGCCGGGCAGAAGCTCGACGCCATTCGCCCGGTGGATGCCGGCAATCAGCGTGCCGACTTCGTCGCCCAGCACCCTGGCCAGCGGCACCTTGTCGGGGAAGACCGTCGTCACCTGGACGCCGAGTTGCGTCAGCGACGCCGCTACCTCGCAGCCGATGAAGCCCATGCCCACCACGACGGCGCGCCGGCCGGCGGCAGCCTCGGCCTTGATCGCGTCACACTCGGCGACGGTGCGCAGGTAGTGGATCCCCGGCAGTTCAGCACCGGGGATACCAAGCCGCCGGTTGCTGCCGCCGGTGGCGATCAGGAGCTTCTGGTAACTGACTTCCCGGCCGGCATCGAGCACGATCGTGTGAGCGGCTGGGTCGAGCGCTACGGCATGGCAGCCAGTCCTGAGCTCAACGTCGTGCTCCTGATACCAGCCGGCGGGCCGCACGTACCAGTCTTCCAGGGCCTCCTCGGAGCGGAGGTAGGTCTTCGAAAGGGGCGGCCGCCCGAAGGGAAAGCCAGGTTCCTGGCTGATGACCACCACCTGGCCGCGGAAGCCCTCGTCGCGGAGCGTGGCGGCTGCGTTGCCTCCGGCGAGTCCGCCGCCGAGGACGACTATGGGATTCTGGTCTGCTTGCCTGGCCATCCCGCAATTCTGCCCGACGCCCTCCGCCACTATGTGCGCATCTCCACGCGGTCTACACCGGTTCGCGACGGCGCCTCCATATCCGCGGTCTGAACTGGACGCATCCCAGCGGCTCCACGTTCGGCACGGCCAGGCATGACTGCAAGGAGGCGGACACATGGATACCGTTACCGAGCGGAGCATCACTGCGCCTTTTGCGGAACTATCAGATATATTGCGCGGTGACCTGATCGTGACCGGCGATCACGGCTACGACCATGCCCGCGCGGTATACAACGCAATGATCGACAAGCACCCGGCCGCCATCGCGGGCTGCCGTGACGCCGCCGACGTCATCTCGTGCGTGCGCTTCGCCCGACAGCATGGCCTCGAGATCGCCGTCCGGGGCGGCGGCCACAACGCGGCCGGCCTCGGCGTCGCTGACGACGCCCTCGTCATCGACCTTTCGCCGCTGCGCAGCGCAACAGCTAGCCCTCGCGATCACACGGTCCGCGTCGACTCAGGGTGCACCTGGGGAGACGTCGATCACGCGACGGTCGCGTTCGGCATGGCCACGCCGTCGGGCTTCCTAGCCTCCACTGGCGTCGGCGGGCTCACGCTGGGCGGGGGCATCGGGTATCTCTCCCGGCGGTTCGGCCTGACGGTCGACAACCTGCTCGAGGCGGACGTAGTACTCGCTGACGGCAGCTTCGTGACGGCAAGCCCGAGTTCGCACAGCGACCTGTTCTGGGCGCTACGGGGTGGCGGCGGGAACTTCGGCATCGTTACCTCGTTCACCTTCCGCTGCCACGACATCGGCGACCACGGGACGATCATCGGCGGCCCGGTGTTCTACGACCTCGCGGACACGCCCGAGGTCATGCGCTGGTACCGCGAGCTGCTGCCATCGCTGCCGGAGGAACTTAACGGCTGGATCGCGCTGCTCACGATCCCGCCCGTCCCGCCATTCCCCGAGCAACTGTGGGGTCGCAAGGCTTGCGGCATCGTCTGGTGCTACACGGGACCGCATGACCGCGCCGACGAGGTGCTGGAGCCGGTAAGGAACTACGGCTCGCCACTGCTGGTCGGCATCCAGCCGATGGCGTTCAGCGCGCTGCAAAGCGCGTTCGACGGGCTCTATCCGCCGGGCCTGCAGTGGTACTGGCGGGCGGACTTCTTCAACGAGATCTCAGACGCGGCGATCGACGTGCATTGCACATACGGCCAGCAATTGCCGACCGGGCACTCGACAATGCACTTGTATCCGATCGACGGTGCCACGAGCCGCGTCCCCAGCGACGCGACCGCCTTCGCCTACAGGGACGGGGGCTGGGCGGGCGTCATCGTAGGCGTCGACCCGGATCCCGCCAACGCTGGTCTGATCTCGCAGTGGGCTAAGGACTACTGGGAGGAGCTGCACCCGACCTCGGCAGGGGGAGGCTACGTCAACTTCCTCATGGACGAGGGCCAGGACCGGATCAGGGCGTCCTACCGGGGCGGCTACGACCGGCTCACCCACATCAAGGCCAGGTACGACCCAGACAACACCTTCCACGTCAACCAGAACATCCGGCCAGCGGCCGGGACAGGCTAGCCTGGCGTACACGGCACGGGCGGAGGGGCCCGCCTTCGAAATGCGGCGTAATCCGCCAACGGTCCCTACCTCATGAGGTAGGTGCGAGACGTCCTGCGCCGCCTGCCGGGCCGGGCTGCTGGGGCGGGCAGATCCCCGCCCGACGCGTCGCAGCCGGTGTGACAGAAGTGACAAACGTGAATTGCGGTCGCGCCGGAACGTGCGATACAAAGGACCGACTGGCGATGAGGCTCGCCATCAACCGCGGACACTGATTCGCTGATGGCCTCTACCACTGTGACCGGGCAACCGGAGTGGGAGGAGAGGCCGGTGATTAGCGAATCCATGAGCCCGGCGCTGCCCGTACCGGTCGTCCAGCTACTGCAGGTTGTCACGGTCGCTGCCGCTGCGCCCGGCGTCTCCGGCGTGATCAGCCGCGTCGAGGCCAGGATGCAGGGCCGGACGGGTCCGCGTGTCCTGCAGCCGTACTTTGACCTGGCCAAGCTGTTCCGGAAGGAAGCTCTGGCGCCAGAAGGGTCAAGCTGGGTCTTCCTGGCCGCGCCGCTAGGGGCGATGGTCTGCTACCTGACCGTTCCGCTCCTGATCCCCGTGCTCACCACGTTCGGGCTGCCGCTGGGCTACATGGGCGACATCCTTGGCGGCGGCTTCATCCTGTCGCTGGCCAGCTTCCTGGTCGCCACCGCGGCGCTGGACACCGGCAGTCCGTACGCCCAGCTCGGCGCCAGCCGCGCCAAGACCTTCGGGGCAATCACCGAGCCGGTGGTGCTGTTCGTCGTGTTCACCGTCGCGCTCGTCACCGGTACCGACCTCCCGTACGCCCTCGCCGCCACCGTGCGCTCGTCTGCCGGTCAGATCATCCGGCCCGCGCACCTGCTCGCCGCCGCGGCCCTGTTCATGGTGATCCTCTACGAGACCGGGCGGATCCCGGTGGAGACGCATACGGGCACGAACGAGTTCGGCATGATCGAGGAGGCCAGGCCGTTCGAGCACTCCGGCCCGTACTTCGCGCTGCTGAAGTGGGGCTCGGCGATGAAGCAGCTGATCCTCTTCACGATCCTCCTGAACGTCTTCGTCGCCCCGTGGGGCCTGGCGGCGACGCCGAGGATCGGGCCGGTCGCGCTCGCGATCGCCGCGCTGATCGGGAAAGCCGCTCTCCTCGGCGTTGTCGTCGCGGTGATCGACAATTCGTTCGCCAAGCTGCGCCTATTCAAGATCACTGAGTTCGCCGCCGGCGCGTTCCTGCTCGCAGTTCTCGGGGTCCTCACGCTCTACCTGGGCGGTGGCTGATGTCTGTGATCCTCGCTGCGACCGTCGCGGCCCCGAGCGCCTTGTCGGGTGGCGCGAACGTCATCGCCGTCGGCGTGCTGCTGGCCGAGTTCGGCATGTTCCGGCAGGCGCTGCTGCGCGACCAGGTACGGCTGTACGCTGCGCAGTCCTCGCTGATCTCGGCGCTGGCCATCGTGGTGGCCGCCACGCGGCACCTGCCTGACCTGTACGTGCTCGCCTTCCTGTCGTTCGCCCTCAAGGCAGTAATCGTGCCGGTCGTGCTGCGCCGTCTGCTGCGCGGCATCGGCGCGATCGGCGGAGATCCGCGATGGAGCGACATCGCGGGCAGCCACGCCCTGAGCGTTGCGAACGCGGTCCTGGTAGCTATCGCGGTCGCCGCCTTCGGCTTCTTCACCGTCGCCGCGCTCGGCATCCGCAGCCCGGTCCTCCCGGCGACGGCGCTGTCGGTCTCGGTAGCGGTCATCCTGGTGGCGTTCGTCCTGATGATCGTGCGGCGCGACGTCGTGTCCCAGGCGATCGGCTTCCTGTCGCTGGAGAACGGCGTATCGCTCACCGCCCTCGTCGTGGCCGCCGGCCTCCCGCTGATCCTCGAGATGGCGTTCCTGTTCGACCTGCTCGTCGCCGTGGTGGTCTTCGGGCTGCTGATCAGGGTGCATCACGGCCGCGCCGAGTCGATGTCCACGGCCGACCTGACGAGTCTGCGGGGATAGCCGATGCACGCAGTGATGATCCTCATTCTCGCGCTGCCGCTGGCCACAGCGGTGATCTGCCTGCGCGCCCCGCTTGCTGCCGCCCGGACGCTGACCGCGCTGACGGGGGTCGCCAGCTTCGGTCTCGTCCTCGCGCTCGTGCCGACGACAGCGCATGGTGATATCGCCTACCTCCGGCTGCTGCGCGTTGACGCCGTCAGTGCCGTGTTCCTGCTGGCAACCGGTTTTCTGTACGGCGCGATCGCGGTCTACTCGATCGGCTATCTGTCCGGGGGGCACGGCGGCGGGGCCCCGACCCGCTACTCCCGCAGGTTCTGGGTCGGCCTCAACCTGTTCGCGTGGGCCATGCTCGTCGCGCCCATGATGAGCAATCTCGCGCTGCTCTGGGTTGCGGTCGAGATCACGACGGTCGTCTCCGCGCTGCTGGTCGCGATCGAGGACAGCGACGGCGCCGCGGAGGCGGCGTGGAAGTACGTACTGCTCGCCTCCGCGGGACTGGGCCTCGCGCTGCTGGCGACGATATTCGCCTACTACGCAGGCACGCACGTCCTCGGTCAGTCCTATGACCTCGGCTTCACCCAGCTGCTCGCCGTGGCGGGGCGGCTGCCGCACGCGGTGGTCGAGCTGGCATTCGTGCTGGCTGTGCTCGGCTATGGCACCAAGATGGGCCTGGTCCCGGTGCACACCTGGCTGCCGGATGCGCACTCCGAGGCCCCCACCCCGGTGTCGGCACTGCTTTCCGGCTCGCTGCTTGCGATCAGCTTCTACGCGATCCTGCGCTATTACCAGGTCGCGGCGGCTGCGCTCGGCAGCACCTTCCCGCGCAACGTGCTGCTGGCATTCGGGATCGCGTCGCTGCTGCTCGCCGCGCTGTACCTGTTCGGCCAGCGCGACATCAAGCGGCTGCTGGCGTACTCGAGCGTCGAGCACATGGGCATCCTGGCCATCGGCGTGAGCTTCGGGGCTCCCGCCGCCCTCGCCGGGGTGTTCCTGCATGTCCTGGCGCACGCCGCCGCCAAGGGCAGCGCGTTCATGGGCGCGGGCGTCCTGGTCCGCAAGCTCGGCACGAAGCGGATTGCCAGCATCCGCGGCGGCCTTGACCTGCTGCCGTGGAGCGGCCCGCTGTTCCTGGCCGCCATCTTCGCGCTCGGGGCCATGCCGCCCTTCGGGCTCTTCCGGAGCGAGTTCGAGATCGTTGCCGGAGGCTTGCGCTCCGGCCGGTATGCCGCCGCCGCGTTCCTGATCATCGCGGTCACCGTGGCGTTCTTCGGGCTAGCCGCCTCGGCGAGCCGGATGCTGATGCTCCCGTCGCCGTCGGCGGCTCAGACCGTGCCGGTGCCGGAGCCGGAGTCGGAGCCGGTGCCGGTTGCCGCCGGAGCCGCGCCTCCAGAGCGGAACGCGCCGCCGGCGCCCGCGGCCGCCGGCCCCACAGCGGAACGCGTCGTCCGCGTCGTCCGCGGCGAGCCAAGCGCCTGGATGGTTGCCCCGGTCGCGGCCGGAATGCTGGCGCTACTGCTGCTCGGCCTGCATCCGCCTGCGGACCTGACGGACTTGTTCACCCGTGCGGTCGCGCTGCTGAACCCGGGGGCACGATGACGACCTCCACCGATCACGAGCTCGCCCCGAGCGCCCTGGCGCTCCGCGACGTCGTCGCCCGCCAGGTCGCGGGCGGGCGGCGGCTGGCCGACCTGTTCGGCACCGCCCGCGGCGGCGACCTGCTGCTCACCGCCCAGGTGGCCGGGCCGGGGGCCATGACCACACTGGAGGCCGTCCTTTCCGCGGGAGAGGCGAGCTATCCGGCGTTCACCCCGCTGGTCAGCGCGGCCTTCTGGTACGAGCGGGAACTGCATGACCTGTTCGGCGTGGTGCCCGCGGGGCATCCCCGGCTTGAACCGCTTGTCCTGCCTGCCGATCCCCGCGTCCTGCCGCGCCACGCAGTGGGCCCTGGCCTGTTCACCATTCCGCACGGCCCGGTGCGCTCCGGCGTGATGGAGTCCATCGAGTATCTCGTCGAGACGCCGGGCGAGGACATCCCGCACCTCAACCTGCGGCTGTTCTACAAGCACCGCGGGATCGAGAAGCGGCTGGAAGGCGTTGCCCCGGCCGACGGGGTGCTGCTCGCGGAGCGTGCCGAAGGCGTCGCGTCGGTCGCGCACGCGATCGCCTACTGCCAGGCGCTGGAGACCATCAGCGGCACGCAGGTCCCCTGGCGCGCGGCCCTGGTCCGCACTCTGCACGCCGAACTGGAGCGGCTGGCCTGCCACCTGGATGTGATTGTCCGGCTGGCCGACGGAGCCGGCCTGGCGGTCGCGACCGCCCGGTTCGGCTGGCACAAGGAACGGGTGCTGCGGCTCACCGATCAGCTGTCGGGCAGCCGGTTCGGCCGGGGCGTTACTGTGCCCGGCGGGGTCAGCGCCGCCCCGCGGATGGCTCCGGCCGACATCCTGGCCGCCGTCGGGGAGCTGGACCGCCAGCTCAGCGGCGATATACGGCTGCTGCTGGGCACGGCGTCCTTCCTGGACCGGCTGCGCCGCACCGGACCGCTCCCGCCCGCCCGCGCCAGCGCTCACGGCGCGCTCGGGCCGATCGGCCGGGCTTCGGGCTGCGTCGAGGACCTCCGCCAGTCGCGTCCGTATGCGGCCTACGGATCGCTGGGTATGACCGTCAGCTCCAGGGCCGACGGTGACGCGCTGGCCAGGCTGGAGGTGCGAGCCGACGAGGTCACTGCCGCCTTCCACCTGATCCGCCAGGCCGCCGACGAGCTCGCCGAGGCCAGCACCGGCTCGCTGCGGGCTGACTGCGAACCGCTGACCGGCCGCGCCCCAGGCTGGGCCGAGGCGCCCCAGGGCGAGCTGCTCTATGACGTGCGGGTTGAGCACGGGCGGATCTCCCGGTGCCGGATCCGGCCGGCCTCGTTTCACAACCTGGTGCTGATGCACGAGGTGTTCGCGGGCGACATCCTCACCGATTTCCCGTTCATCGAGGCGAGCTTCGGCGTGTCCGTCGCCGGCGCGGCGCGGTAGGAGGCAGCCGATGTGGGCATTGCGCGGGCTGCGCAACGGGGTAGTCACAACGCGGTGGCCATCGCGCCCCGATGAGTATGCCGCCGCCACCCGCGGGCCGGCCGCTATCCGCGCCGGGCGAGCCGGTGCCGCGGCCGCCGTCGATGCGGCTGGGCTGTGCCCGACCGGCGCGATCAGTGTCACCGGCCAGGGCGGGCTTCGGGTTGACCAGGGCCGCTGCATCCTGTGCGGCCGCTGCGTAACGGGCCGGCCCGACGTATTCGCCTGGTCCGAAGGCCCGGGAACGGCCGCGGTCACTAGGGCCGGGCTGATCATGCCGAGCGAGGAGACACCGGAAGCCCTGGCGGAAGTCATGACCGGGCTCAGGCAGCGAACCAGGGCACTTCGCCGGTCCGTTCATCTCCGGCATGTGGACGCAGGCTCCGACGGCAGCGAGGAATGGGAGATCCTGGCCCTGCTGAATCCCGTCTATGACATCCACCGGCTGGGCATGTTCTTCACCGCCAGCCCGCGGCACGCCGACATCCTCCTGGTCACCGGCGCTGGCAGCCGCGGGATGACCGGACCGCTGCGGACGACCTACGAGGCGATGCCGCATCCCAAGGTGGTCATGGCCGTCGGCACCGACGCGGTGAGCGGTGGCATCGTCAGTCCCTCGTACGCGACGACCGGCGGCATCGGCGGCACCGTGCCCGTCGACGTCTGGCTGCCGGGCTCCCCGCCGAGCCCGTTTGCCATCATGGCTGGCCTGCTGCTGGCGCTGGACCGGCTGGCCTCCGGCGGTGATCACCAGTGACGGGCTATGGCGCGGTGCTCGCCGCCGGACTCCTGCTGCTGGCGGCCGCCGCAGCGGCTGACCTGGTTGCCGGACCGCGGCGCCCGGCCTGGCGGCGGGCACCTTACTTCGCGGGTGCCGCCGGCTCGGCGTGCCTGACGGTCGCCGGCGCGGCTGCCGCGGTGGGACAGCACGTGACGCTGCGGACCAGCGGGCTGCTCGGAGTAGTGGCCGCCGGTGCCCGGACGCTGTTCACCCAGATCCCCGGGCTGGCCGCCGACCGGCTGTCCGGGCTGTTCCTGCTGATCGCGTTTGCTGCCGCCACCCCGATATCCCTGGCATTCGCGTCCTGGGCGGCCGGACCCGACGGACCGGACCGCCGCGGCCTGGGGACCGGCTATGCACTGGCCCTGGGCAGCGTCGCGGTCGTGCTGACCGCGCAGGACGTCTTTACGTTCCTCTTCGGATGGGAGTCCCTGACCCTCGCCTTCTGGATGCTGGCCGGCTTCCGTCGCCGCGAGCCCGGCAATCAGGCGTCGGCGCTGGTCACGCTCGCATTCGGCCGGGTCAGCGGCGCGTTCCTGCTGACCGGACTGCTGCTCCTGGTCACCAGATCCGGCTCGCTGACGCTCGCGGGCCTCGCCAGCCTGCCGGCCGGACCGGCCCGCAGCACCGCGATCGTCCTGCTGCTGGCCGGTTTCGCGGTCAAGGTCGGGCTGGTGCCATCTCAGGTCTGGCTGCCGCGCGGCTACGCCGCTGCGCCCGGTCCGGCCCGCGCGATCATGGCGGGCGTGGCCGTGAACGTCGGCTTCTACGGCATGTGGCGCACGCTCGCACTGCTCGGCCCGCCGCCGGCCGCGGTCATCGACATCCTGCTGCTGCTCGCCAGCGCGACCGCCGTCCTCGGCATCGCTCACGCCGCCGTTCAGGGCAGTCTGCAGCGCGTCATCGCCTACTCGAGCGTGGAGAACACCGGCCTGATCCTGGCCGGGTTCGGGGTCGCGCTGGTCGGCGCCGCGAACGGCAGCCGGGCGCTGATCGCGGCCGGTCTCGTGGCGGCGACACTCCAGGTAATCGCGCATACCGCGGCTAAGTCACTGCTGTTCGTGTCGAGCGCGGGCCTTCAGGCGGGGGACCAGACCGACGACCTGGACTGCCTGCAGGGCTCGGCGCGCGCGGCCCCGTGGAGCAGCACCGGGCTCGCGGTCGGGAGCCTGACCCTCGCGGGTCTGCCGCCCACCGCCGGATTCGTCTCCGAGTGGTTTCTGCTCGAGGCGCTGATGCAGCAGTTCCGGGTGCCGGGCCTCGCGGACCGGCTGGTGCTTGCGGTTACGGGCGCGGCGATCGCGCTGACGGCTGGCTTCGCCGGCGTGACCTTCGTCCGGCTGGTGGGCCTGGTAGTGCTCGGACAGCCGGCACGCGATCGGGGCCCCGGCCGAGATCCCGGCGTCGCCGGGCGGGTCGGGATCGTCCTGCTCGCCGGGTCGTGCCTCGCGCTGGCCGCCGTGGCACCGCTGGAGATCCGGCTGATCGCCGACGGGCTCTCGCCGGTCGTGCCCGCATCGGCGGTGCTCGCGGCGCTGAAGTCTCCGTGGATCCTGCAGCCGGTCTTCGCCGGCTTCTCGATCTTGTCTCCGTCGTGGCTGTGGCTGGTCATGCCCGCGCTGTTCGCGCTGGTGGCGGCGTTCGCCTGGCTGGCGTCGGGGAGGCGGCTGCTGCGCGTCCGCCGGGTCCCGCCGTGGCGGTCCGCGACGGCCGGGGTGTCCGGCCGCGACAGCTACACCGCCTTCGGCTTCGCCAACCCGACGCGCCGGGTGCTCGCAGCGGTCCTGCACACCAGGGCGGAAGTGACTCGCATGGATGCTCGCCCGGAGGCTGACGAGCAGGAGCAGCTAGCGCACGTCGAGTACAGCTCAGATGTCATCGAGGTGACCGAGCAGTACCTGTACCGGCCCCTGCGCCGGCCGTTCGCCCTGCTCGTGCAGCAGGCGCAGCGGCTGCAGTCCGGCCGGCTGGATGCCTACCTCGCGTACATGCTCATCGCGCTGATCGCTGGGCTGGCGCTCGTCACCGGAATGCACTAGCTGCGGCCCGGGGAGCGCCGGCGCGCGGCACTTGTGGCGCAACCGCGCGTTCATGAGAATTACCACCATGGAAAGCCTTCTGTTAACAGCCAGATCGGCTGGGCGGAGGTTGTGAGAACCGTCGGGCCCTTCCGGCGGGTCCTGGCCGGATACGACGGCTCACCCGATGCGGCCGACGCGGTGCGGGCGGCAGCTGCCATTGCCGCCCGGGATGGCGGTCACGTTGTCGCGCTCTCGGTTGTCCGCCGGGCTGAGCATCCCGACGGAGACGAAGACGGCGATGACAATAGCCGCAACGTCCGTGATCTTGCCGAGTCACTGCTGAGCGACCTGCAGCGCGAGATGCCCGTCGCCGCCAGTGTGCGGATGAGCGTTCAGGTCGTGTACACCGACCTCGACAGCCCTGCGCAGGTCGTGACCGATTACGCGAAGGACCACGGCTTCGACGTGCTCGTGCTCGGCCGCCACGGCAATGGCCGCCGCCGGAAGACCCGGCTTGGTCAGGTCGCGGACCGGGCCGTCCAGACGTGCGCGGTGCCGGTGCTGTTGCTGAGCACGCCGTGAAGC